>JAABUN010001275.1_pt1 | contig 57467 bp, 49 predicted proteins | sample 5559311 | NCBI WGS metagenome assembly JAABUN01 (sample SAMN10711877, study PRJNA513370) | rock metagenome | isolation source: Antarctica rocks | place: Antarctica: Victoria Land, Siegfried Peak sud
AATCCCCCGAGGCGATGATCGCCCTGGCCATGCTCAACCTCGGCGGCTACTGCCCACCCCTACCCGGCCGCCAGCTGACGTGACCGACCCACGGAGATGACCGACCCACGGAGATGACCGGAGAGCCAAAATTGCCCTCGCTGCAGCCGAGAGCCTCGGCCCCGGCGGTGTCGGGCAGGTCCTCGTAGAAACGCAGCACGACGGCTGCGCGCTGGCGTGGTGGCAGCCGGGTCACGGCGGCCCACAGGACGTGGGAGTCCACCACTGACGCGGCCAGGTCCGCTCTGGTGGGCCCGTGCCTGTCCCCGGTCACGACCTCGTGGGACACCAGCTCCTTGAACGCGGCCCTGCGGCAGCGCGAGATCCAGGCGTTGACCAGCATCTTGCGCACGTAGGCGTCGACGTCGTCGGCCCGGCCGATGCGCCGCCACTTCACCACGACCGTGGCGAGCACGTCTTGGACCAGGTCCTCGGCGTCGGGCGTGCAGCCGGTGAGCAGCACGGCGACACGCAGCAGCCGCGGCATCCTCGACCGGAGGAAATCCTCGACCTCCACCGGTCCTCCTCGTGCTCGGTCGCCCCGCCTGGGCGCTGCACCCCGAAGACGCGGCGGGAGAGCCGGATGTTACATCAGGTGGCTCGGTCATCCGGCGCTCGAGCACGCCGTGCTCAGGCGTACTGGCGAAAGCCCCGTCCGGTCTTGCGACCCAGGTAGCCGGCCGTCACCAGGTGCTCGAGCAAGGGCGCAGGGGCGTACCCACGGTCTCTGAACTCCAGGTACAGCTCCTTCTCGATGGCCAGCGAGACGTCCAGGCCGACCACGTCGAGCAGCTCGAAGGGGCCCATCGGGTAGCCGCAGCCGGTCTTCATGGCGGTGTCGATGTCGTCTGCGCTCGCATAATGCGCCTCGAGCATCTTGACCGCGTCGTTGAGGTAGGGGAACAGCAGCGCGTTCACGATGAAGCCGGAACGGTCGCCGCACCTGACCGGGTGCTTGCCGATCCTCGTGCAGACGTCCACCACGGTGTCGACGACGTCGTCGGCGGTGGAGACCGTGCTGACGACCTCGACCAGCTTCATCACCGGCGCGGGGTTGAAGAAGTGCAGGCCGACGACATCGCGCGGGCGCTGCGTGGCGACGGCGCACTGCACGACAGGCAAGGACGAGGTGGTGGTGGCCAGGATCGCGCCCGGCTTGCAGATGTCGTCGAGGTTGGCGAACAGGGTCTGCTTGACGCCCAGCTCCTCGACGACAGCCTCGATGACGAGGTCGACGTCGGCAAGGTCGTCCAGGGACGTGGTGGCCTTGACCCGGGCGAGCGCCTCGGCGGCAGCCCCGGCGTCCAGCTTGCCGCGACCGACGGCCTTGTCCAGGCTCTTGCCGATCCTGGCCACCGTCGCAGCCATCTTCTCGGCGCTGCGGGCGACCACCACGACGTCGTAGCCCGCCTTGGCGAACACCTCGACGATGCCGGTGGCCATGGTGCCGGAGCCGACGACACCCACGGCGGCGACCAGGCGCAGGTCGGGTCCGGACGCGCTGCCGTCTGCGGGGGTCGCCCGGTCGGGGACGACCTTCGATGAGCCCGGCTCGGCGTAGGTGTAGAAGCCCCGGCCGCTCTTGCGGCCCTTGAGCCCCGCGGTGACCATCTGCTTCAGGATCGGGCTGGGGGCGTGCAGTCGCTCGCGGCCCTGCTTGTACATCGTGTCGAGGATCTCGTAGGCGGTGTCCAAGCCGATGAGGTCCATCAGCGCCAGCGGGCCCATCGGCAGGCCGCAGCCCAGCGTCATCGACGCGTCGATGTCCTCGCGGGTGGCATATCGGGACTCGTGCAGGGAGACGGCGTGGTTCAGGTAGCCGAAGAGGAGCGCGTTGGCGATGAAGCCCGCCTTGTCTCCCACCACCACAGGCATCTTGCCGATCCGGGCGGCGAGCGCCTTGACGTCGTCGACGACCTCGTCCTCGGTCAGGACGGTGCGGATGATCTCGACGAACTTGAGCACGGGGGCGGGGTTGAAGAAGTGCAGACCCACCACCCGGCGCGGGTTGGACGTGGCTACCGAGATCTCCGTGACCGACAGGGACGAGGTGTTCGTGGCCAGCACCGCATCGGGCCTGACCACGGCGTCGAGGGCAGCCAGGATGTCGCGCTTGAGGTCCAGCTGCTCGGGTACGGCCTCGACGACGAGCTGGCAGTCGGCGAAGTCGCTCAGCTCGCTGGTGAAGGTGATGCGGTCCACCAGGGCGGTCTGCTCGGTCTCGGTCAGCTTGCCGCGGGTCACCGCACGTCCGGTGGACTGCTCGACGTGGGCTCGGCCACGGCTCAGCCCCTCTGCCCCCGGCTCGAAGGCCACGACCTGCAGACCGTTGCGGGCGAAGACCTCGACGATCCCGGCGCCCATCGTGCCCAGACCGACTACGCCCACCGTGACGAACTCGCGTGCCATCCCAGCTCCTGTTGCTCGTTCCTGCTCGTGTGCGTGCACCGAGCTCGTGCACCGGGCCTGCGGGCATCCTCGCAGAGCGCCCTGGCCGGCGGCAGACGCGGCGCACGTCGCGGTCGTCACACCGCGCTGCGCCTGCCGCACTAGGGTTCGACCCGTGCGCCTGGTGATCACCCGCTGTTCCGTCGACTACGTCGGACGGCTGACCGCCCACCTGCCCCTGGCGAACCGGCTGCTGCTGGTGAAGGCCGACGGCAGCGTGCTGGTGCACTCCGACGGCGGCTCGTACAAGCCGCTGAACTGGATGAGCCCGCCCTGCACGCTGACCGAGAGCCCGCCCAGCGCCGAGCAGGCCGCCGCCGGAGTGGTGGCGGTGTGGACGGTGCAGCACACCAAGACCGAAGACCGCTTGGTGGTGAGCCTGCACGAGGTGCTGCACGACAGCGCCCATACGCTTGGCGTCGACCCGGGACTGGTCAAGGACGGTGTGGAGGCGCACCTGCAGCGGCTGATGGCAGAGCAGATCGAGGTGCTCGGCGCCGGCCACACCCTGGTCCGGCGGGAGTACCCCACCGCGATCGGACCCGTGGACATCCTGGCCCGGGACCCCGCCGGCGTGACGGTCGCGGTGGAGATCAAGCGCCGCGGTGACATCGACGGGGTCGAGCAGCTGACCCGCTACCTGGAGCTCCTCAACCGCGACCCGCTGCTCAGCCCGGTACGCGGGGTCTTTGCCGCGCAGCAGATCAAGCCGCAGGCGCGGGTGCTCGCCGGGGACCGTGGCATCACCTGCGTGACGTTGGACTACGAAGCCCTGCGCGGCGTGGACGACAGCGGCTCGCGGCTGTTCTGATGAACCGCGTGCTCGTGGTGGGCGCCGGGGTGATCGGACTGTCCTGCGCGGTCCGGCTCGCAGAGGCGGGCTACGACACGCACGTGCTGGCGCGCGACCTGCCGTTGGAGACCACGTCCGCGGTAGCAGGGGGCCTGTGGTTGCCGTACCTGGCTGAGCCGGCCCGCGCCGTGAACCGGTGGGGCGCAGCCACCTTCATCGAGCTGCAGCGAATGGCCGAGGCGCAGCCGGACAGCGGAGTGCGCATGGCCCAGGGGATGCTGCTGCACCGGGCGGCGGACCCGCCGCGCCCGTCGTGGGCCGGCGCGCACCTGCCCCTCGCCGTCGCTGCCGTCGACGACCCGCGACCTGGGTACCGCTCCGGCTGGTCGTTGGAGGTGCCGCTGGTCCGGATGACGAGCTACCTGCCCTGGCTCGTGCAGCGCCTGGCCCGCGCCGGCGGGACGCTCACCCGCCTGCCACTGGCCGCGCTGCCCGCATCCGGGGTGGTCGTGAACGCCACCGGAGTGAGTGCGCGAGCCATGGCCACTGACCCCGAGGTCGTGCCGGTGCGCGGTCAGGTCGTGGTGGTGCAGAACCCTGGCCTGGAGCACTGGTGGGTCGACGAGGACGAGGCCGAGGGCCCCCTCTACGTGCTCCCGCGCGGGGACCACGTGGTGGTGGGGGGAACCGCTGAACGTGGCCGGTACGACCCCGAGCCGGACCTCGAGGCGGCAGCACGGATCATGGCCAGGGCTGTGGCGGTGGAGCCGCGGCTGCGCGGCGTGCGCGTCCTCGCCCACCGGGTCGGCGTGCGCCCGGTGCGGCGCAGCGTACGGCTGGAGAGGGTCGTCCAGGCCGACCGCACGGTGGTGCACTGCTACGGCCACGGCGGGGCGGGGATCACCTTGTCGTGGGGATGCGCCGACGACGTGCTGGACCTCGTCCGAGCCGGCTCGGTCTCGGACGGGTGAGCACCTCGCACCCAAGCACGGCGACTACCGCACGCCACCAGGCACGGTGTGAAACGATGACGTGGAGGCAGCTTCTGGAGCGGAGGGCGACCCCATGCAGGTTGCACCAGGTGAGCAGCTGTTGCGCCTGGCACCGGAGCCGGCAAGCGTCGGGCTGGCACGTCGCTTCGTGCACGCCGCGCTGCTGGAGGCCGGGCACCCCGAGTGGGTGGACGCCGCGGAGCTGGCAGTCAGCGAGGTCGTGACCAACGTCGTGCTGCACGCCGACACCGCGGCGAACGTGCGCGTCGTGGTGGCCGACACGCACCTGAGCGTGGAGGTGCACGATTTCAGCCCCGCCGCACCGCATCTCAAGAGGCACACGGTGGAGGCGACCACCGGTCGAGGGCTGGAGCTGTTGGCGGCGGTGACCGCGCAGCACGGGATCCGCTGGGGTGACGGGGTGGGCAAGACGGTGTGGTTCGTCATCGGCGACGCCCCGCCCGAGACGGCGACGGCCTCGGCCAGTGGCTGGGAGCTGGCACAGGCCGCCCGGCGCGGCGGTGTCCGTCAGGACCATGGACCAGGCGAGAAAGCTCTGCTGAAGCGTGTTCCGGGCAAGCTCTGGCTGGCAGCCCTCGAGGCGTGGGCCGCAGTGCTGCGCGAGCTGTACCTGTGCCTAGCGCAGAACTCGACCGGGGCCGACGTGAGCGCCGCGGACCTCGCGTCGGCGGGGCGCGCCCTCAACACCTTGTGCACATCGACCGACGAGGCCCTGGCCACGGTCCAGCGCACCTCCGGCGTGGCACCCGGGATCGGCGTAAGTGCCGGTACGGACGGCGGACCGGCTGCTGCGGACGGGGTGTCCGTGTTCCTGGTCCTCACCGTGCCGCTCGGACCCGAGGACGGGCGTGCATTCGCCTCCCTGCAGGACGCCCTCGACGTGGGACGTCAGCTGGCCCGGTCCGGGCAGCTGCTCGCGGCACCGACGCTGCCGGAAGTCAGGGCGCTGCGGGACTGGGCCTGCGATCAGGTGATCGCCCAGCTGGCAGGAGTGGAACCGACTCCGTGGAGGACCTCCATCGGCCTGGACGAGGACAGCGGGCTCCCTGCGGTGCCGGGCTGGCACGATCACGTCACCGGCTCGCCCGTGGCGCTCGTCGCGGCCGACGAGTCCGACCGGTTCATCGCCGTCAGCGCTTCCGCGGCCGAGCTCCTGGGCAGCGACGTTGCGGCGCTGCTCGGACGCCGGCTGACCACGATCATGCCGGTGAGGCTGCGCGAGCAGCACGTGGCGGCGTTCACCTCGCACCTGGCCACCGGTCGGGACCGGCTCCTGGGCGTCGAGCTGGCGCTCCCTGTGCTGCACGCGGACGGACGCGAGATCCCCTGCCGCATCCTCATCAGCAAGGACCCGACCTCCGGAGGCAAAACGGTCTACGTGGCTTCCATCGCCTCGGACGGCGCCCAGCACAGCATCCCGGACACCCCCGGCGGCTGAGGCCGACTCAGCTCCCCAGCATCCAGCCGTCCCCGTCCACGTGGATCTCCACCACCGTGCAGCCCGCTAGCTGCCGGTTCCCGCCCTGCTCGCGCGACAGCCCCCGGCAGAGCACCGGCAGGCACATCGACATCACCCCCGGATGGCTGACCGCCACGACCGTCTCGCCCCGGTGCAGATCCGCGATGTCATCGAGCGCCTCCCGGAAGCGCTGCACGACCCCGGCGCCGCTCTCCCGGTCCGGGCACGTCGCAGCCAGGTCAAGCTCCTCCAGACCGTCCACGACCTGGACGCCCAGGCCCAGGACGGCGCAGATCTCGACGCCGGTGTCCCGGGCGCGCGCCAGCCTGGAGGTGTAGACAGCGGCGACCCTACGCCCGGTCAGATCGCGGGCCAGCGTGCGTGCCTGGCTGCGACCGAGGGCCGTCAGTGCCCGGTCGTCGTGGTCGCCGTGCCGGACCACAAGCAGCGTGGCTGCGCACTGGAGGTCGCTCACCCTCCGACCCTAGCGCCGGGCATCATGTCCCCATGAAGACCGAGCTGGGCGACGGACCGGTCATCGTGGACCTCAGCGACGCGCAGTGCCGGCGATCGCTGCCACTCAAGTGGGGCAGCTTCGACGCGGACGTGATCCCCGCCTGGGTCGCTGAGATGGACTACGAGATCGCGCCTGTGGTGCGGGAGCCGGTGCTTCGCGCCGTACACGACGGCATCACCGGCTACCCGCCTCCTGACGCGCGCAGCGGGGTTGGCCAGGCCCTCGCCGGGTTCGCGCACCGGCACTGGGGCTGGGCGGTCGACCCGGCGAGCTGCGTACTGGTGGGCGACGTGATGTCGGGCGTCCGGCTTACCCTGGAGGTGCTGTCCGAGCCGGGGCCGGTGGTGGTTCCCACGCCCGCGTACATGCCCTTCCTCGACGTCGCCCAGCAGACCGGTCGGGAGCGCGTCGACCTGCCGTTGGACCCTGACCAGCCGCACGCTGCCATCGACCTGGAACGGCTGGACGCCTTGCTGGCCGCGGGCGCACGCACCGTCCTGCTCAGCCAGCCGCACAACCCGTGGGGGCGCGCGTTCACCCGGCCCGAGCTGGAGGGGCTCCGCGACGTGGTGGCGCGCCGCGGCGCCCGCGTCATCAGCGACGAGATCCACGCCCCGCTGGTGCTGCCCGGCGCGCAGCACGTGCCCTACCTCAGCATCGAGGGCACGGCTGGGCACGCGGTCAGCGTGCTGGCGGCCTCCAAGGCGTTCAACACCGCGGGGCTGAAGTGCGCCCAGGTGGTGGCGCCAGACCCGATCACCGTGGCCGCTCTGCGTGCGGTCCCGCTGGTGCAGAACCACGCCACCTCGCCGCTGGGTGCGACTGCCGCGGTGGCGGCCTACGAGCAGGGCGATGCCTGGTTGGCTTCGCTCGTCGAGCGGCTGGGGGCCCAGCGGACGCTTTTCGGCGAGCTCTTGGCCGAACACCTGCCGGCCTCGCGGACGCGGCCCCTGGAGGCGACTTACCTGGCGTGGCTGGACGCCCGCGGGCACGGGCACGCGGACCCGGCGGCCGTGGCCCTGCGGAGCGGCAGGGTCGCGGTCAGCGCGGGCACCGACTTCGGGCCTGGCGGTGAGGGGCATGTACGGGTGAACCTTGCCACCTCGCCCAACCGGCTCAGGGAGGTGGTCCGACGGCTGGGCGAAGCCTGGCAAACGTGATACAGGTCACAGCAGGAACAGCCGCCGTGGGCTTCGGCTTGACGCCTGTATGACCAACACCCCAGGAAACGCACCCGACAAGATCCTCTACACCGCGCGCGCCACCTCCACCGGCGGCGGACGGCGTGACGGACGGTCGGTCAGCGACGACGGCGAGCTCGACGTCACGCTGCAGGCTCCCAAGGATCTCGGTGGCCCCGGCGGCGGCACGAACCCTGAGCAGCTCTTCGCGGTGGGTTACGGCGCCTGCTTCACCGGAGCTCTGCACGCGGTCGCGAAGAAGCACGACGAGGACGTCACCGGAGCCACCACGGTGGTCAAGATCGGCTTCGGCCCCGAGGGCAGCTCGTTCGCCATCACGGCGGACCTTCAGGTGAGCGTCCCGGGCATGGACCTGGCCCGCGTGCAGGAGCTGGCGGACGCGACCCATCTGTTCTGCCCGTACTCCAAGGCGATCAGCGGCAACGTCCCTGTCAGCGTCACCGCGGTCGCGGCCTGACCCCGGCCCTGCTTGCTGGAACCGCCTGACGCACTGCCCCCTTCCTGTGGAAGGGGGCAGTGTCATGTCACGATGCTGCGATCCAGCAAGTGAGCCGTGCGGATCTCGTTGACCACGGCGTCCATGATCTCTGTCAGGCCGAAGTCCTTGGGCGTGAAGACGGCGGCAACGCCCCTGTGCCGCAACGCTTCTGCATCTGCCTCGGGAATGATGCCGCCGACGACGACAGGCACGTCGTCCAAACCTGCATCGCGCAGCCCCTGGACCACCTCCGGCACCAGATCCATGTGCGAGCCGGAGAGCACCGACAGCCCCACCACGTGCACGTCCTCCGCCACGGCAGCGGCGACGATCTGGGCAGGAGTCAGCCGGATGCCCTGGTAGATCACCTCGAAGCCGACGTCCCGGGCCCGCACGGCCACCTGCTCGGCGCCGTTGGAGTGGCCGTCCAGACCAGGCTTGCCCACCAGGAAGCGCAGCCTCGTCCCCAGCTCCTCGCCGGTCACGCGCACCCGTTCCCGGACCGCCGACAACGCCTTGGTGGCCGCTCCCGGTGCGCCGCCGTGCACCGCGCTGACTGCGCCGGTGACACCGGTGGGTGCGCGGTACTCCCCGAAGACCTCGCGCAGAGCCCCCGCCCACTCCCCCGTGGTGATACCCGCCCGCGCACAGGCCAGCGTCGCCTGCATCAGGTTGACGTCCGATGCCGCGTCCGCGCTGAGCTGCTCGAGGGCCGTTGCAGCGGCGGCCCTGCGCCCTGGGTCGGCGTCGCGTTCCCGGCGCCAGGCGACCACGGCGTCCACGGCCTGCTGCTCCACCGAGGCATCCACGGTCTGTATCGCCGTCCGCAAGTCGGCCGTCAACGGGTTGGGCTCGGTGGTGGCGAACCTGTTGACCCCCACAGCCACCTCCTCGCCGGACTCGATGCGGGCCCGGCGGGTAGCGTGCGAAGCGACCAGTGCCTGCTTCATGTAACCGGTCTCCACGGCCGCGACGGCGCCACCCATCCTCTGGACCCGGTCGATCTCGTCCCTGGCGCCCTCGACGATCGTGGCCACCTTGGCCTCGACCACCGGGCTGCCATCGAAAAGGTCCTCGTACTCCAGCAGGTCCGACTCGAAGGCCAACACCTGCTGGATGCGCAGGCTCCACTGCTGGTCCCAGGGCCGGGGCAGACCCAGCGCCTCGTTCCAGGCCGGCAGCTGAACGGCTCGCGCGCGTGCGTTCTTGGACAGCGTCACGGCAAGCATCTCCAGGACGATGCGCTGCACGTTGTTCTCCGGCTGCGCCTCCGTGAGCCCCAGCGAGTTGACCTGGACCCCGTACCGGAAGCGTCGCTGCTGCGGATCGGTGATGCCGTAGCGCTCAGCGGTCAGCTCGTCCCACAGCTGGACGAAGGCGCGCATCTTGCACATCTCCTCGACGAAGCGCACGCCGGCGTTGACGAAGAACGAGATCCTGGCCACCACTTCGCCGAAGCGCTCGGCCGGCACTTGGCCGCGGTCGCGCACGGCGTCCAGCACCGCGATGGCCGTGCAGAGGGCGTAGGCGATCTCCTGCACAGGCGTCGCCCCGGCCTCCTGCAGGTGGTAGCTGCAGATGTTGGTCGGATTCCACCTGGGAATAGAGTCGACGGTGTACGTCACCATGTCGGTGATCAGCCGCATGCTCGGGGCGGGCGGGAACACGTAGGTCCCGCGGGAGAGGTACTCCTTGATGATGTCGTTCTGCGTCGTCCCGGACAGGGCCGTCGCGTCGGCGCCCTGCTCCTGCGCGGCCACCTCGTAGAGCGCGAGCAACCACATGGCGGTGGAGTTGATCGTCATCGAGGTGTTCATGTCGGCGAGCGGGATGTCGGCGAACAGGAGCCGCATGTCACCGATGTGGCTGATCGGCACCCCGACCTTGCCGACCTCTCCCCTGGCCAGCACGTGGTCGGGGTCGTAGCCCGTCTGGGTGGGAAGGTCAAAGGCCACCGACAGCCCGGTCTGGCCCTTGGCCATGTTGCGGCGGTAGAGCGCGTTCGACTCGGTGGCGGAGGAGTGGCCCGCGTAGGTGCGCATCACCCACGGCCGGTCCCGCGCCGGTCGGTCCGGACGGGCGCTCTCGGGCGCGGGCGGGGTGGGTTCGTTCTCGCTCATGGTCGCCTCCAGGGCTGCCTCGCAGGCTCCCGCGAGGTTACCGGCGGGTTCCGTGCTCCGGACACGTCCGGCCGCGTGAGGCTGCTCACCCGCCGAGCCGAGGTCGCACCGCGATCTCCCGGTGTCGGCTGCGGCCGGGGAGCAGGCGGGCCGGCGCGCCGTCCTACACACTGGTACAGACGCCCGGGAGGACACATGCCGTCGTGGGGCAGCTACGCGCACCTGTACGGGCCGATGGTCGCGCTGACCGCCCTGCTCGTTCTCATGCTGCTGCTGCGGTGGGCGTTCTCCCGGGGTCACTCGGTGGTGGCCCGCCGACCCCGTCCTGGCAGACCGCACGACTACGGCTTGCTGGTTCCGGTGGCGGCTCCGGCGAACCTGATCGAGGCCGAGGTGCTGCGACGCACCCTCGTCGAGGCGGGCGTGCGCTGCACCGTCGCCCAGACGCTGGAGGGGCCGCGCCTGATGGTGCTCGGCTCCCAGCGGCAGATCGCCCTGCACGTGCTCGAACGGCGCTGAACCCTCCGCCGCCAGATGGCGACATCGGCTCGTCCACCCGCGCAACCAGCGGGCCGAGGACGCTGATGGAGGCCCGCATCGCCCGGACCAACTCGTTGACGGCACGGTGCCCAAGCGAACCGGGGGGGTTGATCTCGACCTGTCCGGCAGCCACATGGTGCTCAACCGTTCAGCGGGGTCCCACCGACGATCCGGATCCGTCCCACGGTTGAGCGCTGGTGCTCGCGGCCACGCGGAGGTCCCGGGCCCCGGGGCTACCCCTACGCTTGCGACATGGCAGTGAGGATCAACCGCGTCTACACCCGTACCGGCGACGACGGCAGCACCGGGCTGGGCGACTTCAGCCGCACCCGCAAGACCGACCCGCGCCTGGCCGCCTATGCGGACACCGACGAGTCCGGGGCCGTGATCGGCGTGGCGCTCACCAGCGCCGACCTGCCCGAGGACGTCGCCGCCCTGCTCCAGCGGGTGCAGAACGACCTGTTCGACGTGGGCGCGGATCTCTGCCTGCCGCTGGCGCCGGAGTACGCATACGAGCCTCTGCGGGTGGCCCAGATCTGGGTGAGCAAGCTGGAAGAGGCCATCGACCACTACAACGAGCGGCTTCCGAAGCTGACCACCTTCGTGCTGGCCGGTGGGACGCCAGCTTCGGCGCATCTGCACCTGGCCCGCACTGTCGTGCGCCGTGCCGAACGATCGGTATGGGCGGCGATCGAGGAGCACGGGGTCGACAGCGCCGGTGGGGTCAGCTCGCTGGCGGCCCAGTACCTCAACCGACTCAGCGACCTGCTCTTCGTCCTCGCCCGGTACGTGAATGTGGCTGCGGGCCGTCCCGACCAGCTGTGGCAACCGGGCGGCGGCCGCTAGCCACTGCGAGGCGCCCAGGCCCGTGAAGCCGCCAAACGCACCCTTTGACCTCGATACTCGAACAGGTGTACGATCGCGTTATGACCGCCGCAGTGCAGGAGCTCGTTCCGGACGAACTGGATGATCTGGACGAGCTGGATGATCTGGACCTGTGTGCCGCGCGGGTCGCTGGTCGTCTGAACCGGGCTCATGCCGACCTGGTCGAGGTGACCGCGCGGCTGGTGGAAAGTGAGCTGTGGTTCGGGGGCGGGTTCCGCTCGCCCGAGCACTGGCTGGTGGTGCGGGTAGGGCTCTCACCGGCACGGGCCCGTGAGGTGGTGCGCATCGCCCGGCGCCGCGCGGAGATCCCGGCCACCGTGGACCGGCTGGCGGCCGGGCTGGTGTCGGTGGACCACGCGGCCGTGGTGGCCCGGCTGGCCCCGGCCTGCCACCAGGCCTCGATCGCCGACCTGGCCGCCCAGACCACGGTGCCCCAGCTGGCGCGGGTCCTGCGCGGGTATGTCTTCGACGTCGAGGAACCGGTGGTACAGACCCGGGAACTGCGTCCCTCGGTCCTGGAACGGGCACTGGCCCCGGCCCGGGTGTCGATGACCTACGACGACGCGGGCAGGTTCACGCTGCGCTACGACGCCCCCGCCGAGGTCGGTGCCCTGCTCGAGCAGGCCGTCGCGGAGGCCAAGGACGCCCTGTTCACCGCCGGCCAGCACGAGGCCACCCACGCCGACGCCCTCGCCGAGGTCGCCAACCGCTCCCTGGCAGCGATCACCTCCCCCCACAGGGCCAGCCACTACCGGGTCTACATCCACCTACCCGCCGACCCCACCCGATCGCCCTGGGTCAACGCCGGGCGGGCCATCGCCCCGGCCGCAGCCGACCGGCTGCGCTGCGAGGGCACCATCCAGCCCCTGTACGAACACCAAGGCCACCCCGTCAGCGTCGGCCGCTCCCAACGCATCGTGCCCGAGCGCACCCGCCGCCTCATCCACGACCGCGACCGCGGCTGCCGCTACCCCGGCTGCACCGCCACCCGGCACGTCGAGATCCACCACCTGAACCCCTGGTCCCACGGCGGCAGCACCGACTACCACACCAACCTGTCCCTGTGCCCCTACCACCACGACAGCCTGCACCGCAGCGACTACACCCTCACCGGCGACCCCCTCACCCCCACCGGACTCACCTTCACCAACCACCGCGGCATCCCCATCGCCCCCCTCACCCCACCACCACCAGAACCAGAACCCCACCCACCGCCCTACCCCAGCCCCACCAACGAACCACTACAACCCCAATGGATCGAACTCACCCCCGACCAGACCACCGACCAGACCCCCGACCAGATCACCGACCAGATCGCCCCGTTCGACGCGCCTCGCGGCCTGCTAGGTGACGCGGCCGGTCCGGCCGGGTGGGGCAGCCTCGAGCCACGAGGCGAGCCCGGTGTAGCAGTCACCGGCCATCGCGAGGTCCAGATGTTCACCGTCGTGCCGGAAGCTGATGACCCTGACCCCGGGTAGGACGGCGAGCGTCTCCCCCCGCTCGGGTATTCGTAGCCCCGCGACCTCGAGGTGCTCGCGCTCGAAGCAGCGTGAGGGGCGTGGGGACAGCGAGAAGACCCGGTACCAGTCCAACCGGCCCGGGCCGTAACGAGCTACACCGATCGCCCATGACTCGGTAGGCGGCGCTGACCGCAAGGAGCAGTCAAAGGCTCCGGCAGCGCGAGCGAGCACGATCCGCCGCACGCTGAACAGCGCGACCGCGACGACAAGAAGCAGCGCGAGGCTTGCGGCGATCTCCAGCGGGACGGTGAGCTCTCCCACTCGGGCCGGCCGAGGCTGTCAGTGCCCGGTCTGCGCCGGGGCTGCCTCGCCGAGCGAGACCCCCTCGGCCACGACCAGCACGCGGTTGTTCTCGACCGAGAGGAACCCGCCGTCTACTTGTGCGTGGACCACGTCGCCGTCGGCGCCGGTGACACGCACCTCTCCCGGTGCCAGCACACCCAGCAACGGGGTGTGCCCCGGCATGACGCCCAACTCGCCTTCGGTGGTGCGCGCCATGACGGCCGAGGCCTCACCGGACCAGATGGTCCGGTCAGCCGAGACGAGCTCAACATTCAGCGTGGCCACGTGCCTGCCTTCCGGTCCTGACGGGGTGGTACGGATCGCCGGAGTCTACCGGCCGACGGTTGCTCGGAAAACCTCGCCCCCGGCGGTGCGGGCAAACTCGAGCGCAACCAGTTCCGCGTCGCCGCGCACGTTCTCGCGTGGCGCTGCAGGGAGCAGGTCGTCCCAGTGCGACAAGAACGTCCCTCGCAGCTGCAGCATCCCGGTGGGTCGGCCCATCACCCACCAGTGCAGATGCTCGCTGCCATCACCCCAGCGCAGTACCTGAACACGGGGCACGTCCAGCACCGAGCACACCGCTCGCTCCAGGTAAACGAGCAGTGCGCCCACCCGCACAGCCTCGACCTCGTCCAGGTCCGGCAGGTCGGCATGGCGGCGTGGCCTCAAGAACGCCGTGAAGGGAAGCGACGACGGGCCGAAGGGCAGAGCGAGCACGAACGACTCGTCACCCCACACCAGCAACGAACCGTCGTTCCGGCACGCGTGACAGTCGTTCCCGCTGGCGCCGTTGCGGGGCGGCTCATCGGGAACTGGCGGCTCCAGCGGCCGAACTGAGAGAGCACCCTCGAATGGCCAGCTTCCCCACTGCGACCAGTCACTGTCGCGGTACTCCTGTGAGGCGATCGCCTCGCTGACCCTGTCGTAGAACTGCTGTGGCGTCTCCGGCATGCACCGCACCCTATGTGTGCCCGCGAAGGTACGGACGCGACGACGCCCCGGTCCGCGAATGCGGCCGGGGCGTCGTCGTGGTCAGGGCCTGGTCAGGAGCCGGTGTCCTTCTGGATCCGGGCCCAGTTCCGCTCCACGTCCTCGAGGCCGCCGCACATGAAGAAGGCCTGCTCGGCGACATGGTCGAACTCGCCGTCAGCGATCCTGGTGAAGGCGTCGACGGTCTCGTCGATCGACACGGTGGAACCTTCGATACCGGTGAACTGCTTGGCGACGTAGGTGTTCTGGGAAAGGAACCGCTGGATGCGGCGGGCCCTGTTCACCAGGATCTTGTCCTCCTCGGAGAGTTCGTCGATGCCGAGGATCGCGATGATGTCCTGGAGCTCCTTGTTGCGCTGCAGCAGCTGCTTGACACGGCGGGCGGTGTCGTAGTGCGCCTGCGAGATGTAGCGCGGGTCCAAGATGCGCGAGGTGGACGACAGCGGGTCGACCGCGGGGTAGATGCCCAGCGAGGCGATGTCACGCGAGAGCTCCGTGGTCGCGTCCAGGTGCGCGAACGTGGTGGCCGGCGCCGGGTCGGTGTAGTCGTCGGCCGGCACGTAGATCGCCTGCATCGAGGTGATCGAGTGACCACGGGTGGAGGTGATGCGCTCCTGCAGCACGCCCATCTCGTCGGCCAGGGTGGGCTGGTACCCCACCGCGGACGGCATCCGGCCGAGAAGGGTGGAGACCTCGGAGCCGGCCTGGGTGAACCGGAAGATGTTGTCGATGAACAGCAGCACGTCCTGCTTGGCGACGTCGCGGAAGTACTCCGCCATCGTCAGGGCGGACAGCGCCACCCGCAGCCGGGTGCCCGGCGGCTCGTCCATCTGGCCGAAGACCAGCGCGGTCTGCGGCAGGACGCCTGCCTCCTCCATCTCGGCGATGAGGTCGTTGCCCTCGCGGGTCCGCTCCCCGACGCCGGCGAACACCGACACACCGCCGTGGTCCTTGGCGACTCGGGCGATCATCTCCTGGATCAGCACCGTCTTGCCCACGCCGGCACCGCCGAACAGACCGATCTTGCCGCCCTGGACGTACGGGGTCAGCAGGTCGATGACCTTGATGCCGGTCTGGAACATCTCGGTCTTGGACTCGAGCTGGTCGAAGGCCGGGGACGTGCGGTGGATGGGCCAGCGCTCGGTGATCTCGAGCTTCTCGCCCTCCTCGAGGTTCAGGCAGTCACCCGTCGCGTTCCAGACCCGGCCCTGGGTGACCTCACCGACGGGCACGGTGATGCCTTCGCCGGTGTTGCGCACGGCCATGCCGCGCACCAGGCCGTCAGTCGGCTTCATGGCGATGGCACGGACCATGTTGTCGCCGATGTGCAGGGCGACCTCCAGCGTCAGGGTCTTGGACTCCCCGCTCAGCTCGTAGTCGATCTCCAGGGCGTTGTACATCTCGGGCATCGCGCCCGCGGGAAACTCGATGTCGACGACGGGGCCGATCACCCGGGCGATCCGGCCGTCACCGGCAGCGCTCGCGGTGGCTGCGTTCTCAGTGGCAGTGGCGGTCATGGCTACTCACTCTCAGTTCTCGGCTCCGGCGGAGGCCAGCGCGTCGGACCCGCCGACGATCTCGCTGATCTCCTGGGTGATCTCTGCCTGACGGGCCTGGTTGGCCAGCCGGGTGTAAGTGCGGATGAGGTCCTGCGCGTTGTCGGACGCGGACTTCATGGCGCGTTGGCGGGCGGCGTGCTCGCTGGCCGCCGCCTGCAGCGTGCAGTTGTAGATGCGGCTGTCGATGTAGCGCGGGAGCAGGGTGTCGAGCACCTGCGAGGCGTCGGGCTCGAACTCGTACAGCGGCAGCAGGTCCTCTGCGGACGGGGTCTCGACGCCCTCGACGACCTCCAGCGGGAGCAGCCGCAACACGGTCGGCTCCTGGGTGACCATCGAGACGAACCGGGTGTAGACCACGTGGATCTCGTCCACGCCGCCGTTCTCCGAGCCGGCCATGAACGCCTTGACCAGCGTCTTGCCGATCTCGCGGGCGTAGTCATAGGTCGGCGCGTCGGAGTTGCCCGACCATTCCTGCTCCACCGTTCGACGGCGGAACTTGTAGAAGGCCGCCGCCTTGCGGCCGGAGAGGTACGGCACCGGCTCGACGCTGCGCTGGCTCAGCAGCTCGTTGAGCTGCTCGCCCTCACGCAGGACGTTGACGGAGTAGGCGCCGGCCATACCGCGGTCCGACGTGATGAGCAGGACCGCCGCGCGCTTGACCTGCTCCTTCTCGACCGTCAACGGGTGGTCAACGTTGCTGTTCGTGGCCACCGCGGAGACAGCCCGCGTGATGGCTCGGGCGTACGGGGTTGATGCCGCCACCGCCTGTCGCGCCTTGGCGATGCGGGACGTGGCGATCAGCTCCTGGGCACTGAAGATCTTCTTCAGCGCCGTGGTCGACTTGATCCGGTCGCGGTAGACCCGCTGCTGCGCTCCCATGCTCGCCTCCTCTCAGTTCTCGTCAGGGACAGGTTCTCGAAGGGGACAGGACGTCAGCCGCGCTTCTGGATGACGATCTGCTCCTGGTCGAGCTCACCCTCGTCCAGCGCCTTGGACTCCTCGGAACCGGGGCCGGCCTTGCCGTCGATGCCCTGGCCGAGGAAGCCCCCCTTGAAGTCGGTGACGTCCTTCTCCAGCGCCTCGCCGGTGGACTCCTCGAACTTGCCCGTCTCCTTGATGCCGGCGAGCAGCTTGCCCTCGCGGCGCAGGTGCGAGAGGTACTCGCTCTCGAACCTGCGGATGTCCTGCACCGGCACGTCGTCGAGCTTGCCGGTGGTGCCCAACCAGATCGAGACGACCTGCTCCTCGACCGGGAACGGGGTGTACTGCGGCTGCTTCAGCAGCTCCATCAGCCGCTGACCGCGGGAGAGCTGCTGACGTGAGGCCGCGTCCAGGTCGGAGGCGAACAGCGCAAAGGCCTCCAGCGCCCGGAACTGGGCCAGGTCGACGCGCAGCGAGCCGGCGACCGACTTCATCGCCTTGGTCTGCGCCGCGCCTCCGACGCGGGAGACCGAGACACCGACGTTGACGGCCGGACGCTGGTTGGCGTTGAACAGGTCGGACTCGAGGAAGATCTGACCGTCGGTGATGGAGATGACGTTGGTCGGGATGTACGCCGACACGTCGTTGGCCTTTGTCTCGATCAGCGGCAGACCGGTCATCGAGCCGGCACCGAGGGCGTCGGACAGCTTGGCGCAGCGCTCCAGCAGACGAGAGTGCAGGTAGAACACGTCGCCGGGGTAGGCCTCGCGGCCCGGCGGGCGGCGCAGCAGCAGCGAGACGGCGCGGTAGGCCTCTGCCTGCTTCGACAGGTCGTCGAAGATGATCAGGACGTGTTTGCCCTCGTACATCCAGTGCTGGCCGATGGCCGAGCCGGTGTAGGGCGCCAGGTACTTGAACCCGGCGGCGTCAGAGGCGGGAGCGGCGACGATGGTCGTGTACTCCATGGCGCCGGCCTCTTCGAGGGCACCTCGGACGGCGGCGATGGTGGAGCCCTTCTGGCCGATCGCGACGTAGATGCACCGGACCTGCTTGACCGGGTCGCCGGTGGCCCAGAACTCCTTCTGGTTGATGATCGTGTCGATCGCCACAGCGGTCTTGCCGGTCTGCCGGTCGCCGATGATCAGCTGGCGCTGGCCACGGCCGATCGGCGTCATCGAGTCGATGGCCTTGATGCCGGTCTGCAGCGGCTCGTGCACGGACTTGCGGTCCATCACACCAGCGGCCTGCAGCTCCAGGGCGCGGGTCTGACTCGACTCGATGTCCCCCATGCCGTCGATCGGGGCACCCAGCGGGTTGACCACGCGGCCGAGGAAGCCCTCCCCAACCGGGACCGACAGGACCTCTCCGGTCCGCTTGACCTCCTGACCCTCCTCGATGCCCGAGAACTCACCCAGCACCACGACGCCGATCTCGCGCACGTCGAGGTTCAGGGCCAGGCCGAGGGTGCCGTCCTCGAAGGTGAGCAGCTCGTTGGCCATCGCGCTGGGCAGGCCCTCGACGCGGGCGATGCCGTCGCCGGCCTCGGTGACACGTCCGACCTCCTCGCGCGAGGCTGCGCTGGGCTCGTAGGACTGCACGAAGGAGTCCAGTGCTGCGCGGATCTCCTCCGGCCGGATCGTCAGCTCCGCCATCTGCTTGCTCTCCCTGGTTCTGGGTTGGTGCTCGTGTGTCAGCTCGTGGGTCGTGCGGTGGTGCGTGTTACTGACCTGTGCTGCTACTGGCCTGTGCTGCTACTGGCCGGCGAGCAGCCGGCCCGCGGTGGCCAGGCGCGAGACCACGCTGGCGTCGATGACCTCGTCGGCCACCTGGATGCGCAGCCCGCCGATGACCGATGGGTCGAGGTCGAGGTCGAGGTGCATCGTGCGTCCGTACACCCGGTGCAGCGCGTCAGCCAGCCGGCTGCGCTGCTCCTGCGTCAACGCGATGGCGGTGGTGACCGTGGCGACTGCCCGGTCGCGCCGTTCTGCGACGGCACGACCCATGTCCTCCAGCACCTGCTCCAGGCGCCGCCCTCTCGGGTAGGCCGCTGCCTGACGGGCCAGCGACAGCGTCTGCGCGTTCGCCCTGCCCTCCAGCAGCGTCTGCACCAGCTCCGACTTGGCCTGTGCGGGAGCCGACCGGCTCGTCAGGGCGGCCCGCAGCTGCGGGTCCCCCGCGACGATTCGGCCGAACCGGAAGAGCTCGTTCTCCAGGTTCTCCAACGCACCGTCCTGCTCGGCCGCGCCGAGAACCGCTTGCACCCCCAGCACCTCGCAGGCGTCGGCCAGCTCGCGGGCACCGGACCACCGGGAGCGGACCATCCCCCCGAGGAGGTCGACCGTCGTTCCCGAGACCTTGCCTGCCAGCAGGCTGTTCGACAGGCCCGCCTTGGACTCACCCTCGGCGTTCGGGTCGGTCAGTGCCCGTCGCAGCGCAGCAGAGCCGTCCAGCAGCCGGGCCACGGCGAAAAGCTCCTCGCCGACGGCCCCGGCCAGCGGGTGGCCCAGCAGCGGCTGGATCCGCTCCGTCGCTGCCGCGAGGGAACCGGCGCTGGCGCCTCGCATCAGGACCGGTCCTCGCTGCCCGGTGCCGGAGCGGCTCCGCCGGCAGGCATCGCCGCGAGGGCGGCGCCACCGGTGGGCCCTGCACCGGCACGCACCTCCTGCGGGTCAGCGTCCTCCAGCTCGGCGAGGAACCGGTCAACCACCCGGGACTGGCGTGCGGAGTCCTCGAGAGACTCCCCGACGATCCGACCGGCCAGATCGGTGGCCAGGCTCCCGACGTCGCTGCGCAGCGAGACGACCGCCTGCTGGCGCTCGGCCTCGATCTGGCGATGGGCGCTCTCGACGATCCTCGCGGACTCGGCCTGGGCCTTATCACGGACCTCGGCGGCGATGGCCGCGGCGTCTGCACGTGCGTCCTCGCGGATCTTGTTGGCCTCGGTCCGCGCCTCGGCCAGCTGCGCCCGGTACTCGGCCAGCGCGGCCTCGGCCTCGGCCTGCGCCTTCTCGGCTTGCTGCATCCCGCCCTCGATGGCGGCCACCCGCTCGGCGTGCACCTTCTCCAAGGCCGGTACGACCTTCTTGGTGAAGATGATGAGCAGGATGGTGAAGCTGACCAGACCGACGATCAGTTCGCCGGGATGGGGCAGGATCGGGTAGGCGTTCTCCCAGAAGCCTCCCTCTTCCTCAACCGCTGCCGCGATCGCGCTGGGTGTGAAGCTCACAGTGTCTCCAAGTGCCGTCTCGGTATCGTCATCAGGTCAGTGGGTGCGGATCACTGGAAGACGAAGGCGAGACCCAGACCGAAGATGGCCAGCGCCTCGGTAAAGGCGAGACCCAGGAAGGCCAGAGGCTGCAGCATGCCGCGAGCCTCAGGCTGACGGGCGACGCCGTTGATGTAGGCCGCAAAGATCAGACCGATACCGATACCGGGGCCGATGGCCGAGAGTCCGTAGCCCAGGATCGCGATGTTGCCGTCCATGTGTGCGGTTTCCTTTCGATCACCGGGTGCGGTCGCGCCCGGTACAGGGGTGGGTCAGTGCTCGTCGGCGAGTGAACCGGCGATATAGAGGGCTGCAAGAAGCGTGAAGATGTACGCCTGGAGGAACTCCACCAGGAGCTCGAAGATCGTCATGATGACCATCATGGCCAGCGGCCCGACGGACAGCACGTTCAGCGGGAAGCCGCCGTGGAGCAACATGTACTCGCCCCCGATGGCGAACAGCAGCAGCAGCAGGTGTCCGGCGAACATGTTTCCCCAGAGCCGCAGCGCGAGTGTGACCGGGCGGGTGAAGAAGTAGCTGATCAACTCGAGGAAGATGACGAAGATCGTCAGCGGCCAGGGGAGACCGGGAGGAGACATGTGCTTGATGTAGCCGGCGAAACCCTGGCGCTTGATGCCCAGGTACAGGTACAGGAAGTACACGATCAGCGCGATCGCCGCCGGGAAGCCCACCCTGGACATGGTCGGGTACTGCACGAACGGCAGGACGCCGAAGAGGTTGTTCACCAGGATCAGTACGAACATCGCGAACAGCAGCGGCAGGAACGGCTTGAAGTGCTTGGTCCCGATGATGTCGCGGGCGATCCCGTTGCGCACCAGGCCGTACATCGCCTCGGTGGCCGCCTGCCCCTTGCCTGGAACGACGCTCAACCGCCTGGTGGCCATCAGCATCACCACACTGATCAGAACCAGCGACAGCACCATCAGGACCATCGGACGGGTGAGTGCGAAAGCGCCCTCCCCGATGAGGGGCTGCCAGAAGTCTGAGACGCCAGGGGACTCGAAACTGTCTCCGGCGGCGAGCACACTGACGCTCACAGCGATTCCTCCAGGTGACGGTCAACGAGGGCGGGGGTCAAGGGCGACAGCGCCACGGGATGAGGGGCGCAAGGACGCCCTCCAGGGGCGGGTCGGTGCTCATGACCCGTCGGTACCGTACCGGAACCAGATCGTGGTCATCGCCACGGAGGTGCCCAGAAGTATCCCGATCAGCACGATCCAGTTGGTGCCGAGCCACTGGTCCAGCAACCACGCCGGCAGGCCGAAGCCGATCAGGCCCGCCAGCAGGTACGACAGCACGTTCCAAGCAGCTGTCTCGGGGATCGGCTCCTCGCGCTGGGCCGAGTAGTCGGGGCGCTGGCTCATGATGGACCGGTCTCCTGCTCCGGCACCCCGAAGACGAGCGTGCGCATTCGGTAGTAAGCCCTGGCCTCGAAGAGCAGCCACACGGCCGCGGAGGCGATCGCGGTGAGCCCAAAGGCGGTGCCGGACATCCACTCCGCCCGACCGAACAGGATGAGGAAGAGGCCGAGCAGGCCGACCTTCCCGACGTAGGTCGCCAGCGCGGCCGCCATGACGTTCGCGGGGTTCGTCCGGGCGGCCCAGCGCATCACCAACAGACTGGAGGAGAAGGAGACCACCACGATGACGACGGCCAGCAGCGCACCCACGATGCCGGGCCCCTGCTCGCTGGCCGCGGCCAGCGCCACACACGCAGCTCCCAGCACCACGGTGGGCAGCAGCGCGCCGCGCAGCATGGCTGCGTAGGGGTCGTCCGGCTGGGCTGCGGTGCTCACGGGGGTGGCCTTCCTACTAGCTGGCGCCGCCTGATGAACGGGTCGCCGGGAAGTCATCTCGGGTGGATGGATCGCTTGTGAATGCTATCACAAGCGGCTCGGACGACGGCCTCTGAGCGGGCCCATGGTCAGCACCACGCTCACCAGCACGCTGGCCAGCCATAGTGGCACCAGGACGGCCAGCGGGAGGAACGCCGTGGCGACGGCCCCGAAGGAGATCACCGCCGTCCACAGACACATGATGAGCACGGCATTGGTGTGGGAGTGCCCCAGGTCGAGCAGCCGATGGTGCAGATGCAGCCGGTCGGCGGAGAAGGGCGACTGCCCTCGACTCAGTCGCCGGACCACCGCCAGCAGCAGGTCCAGGACGGGCACCAGCAACACCGCGGCCGGCAGCAGCACGGGGAAGAACGCAGGCACGAGCTGGTTGTCCGAGACGACCGCGGGGTCGATCTGCCCCGTGACCGCGATGGCCGAGGCCGCCAGCAGCAGCCCGAGCTGCATGGAGCCCGCGTCGCCCATGAAGATCCTGGCGGGATGGACATTGTGCGGCAGGAACCCCAGGCAGCACCCGACCAGTGCCGCCGCGATCACAGCTGCGAGGCTGGAGTAGTCGAGCTGGCTGGTCAGCCGGGTCAACATGTACGTGTAGATGAAGAACGCTCCCCCGGCGACCACCATCACCCCGGCCGCCAGACCGTCCAGGCCGTCGATGAAGTTGACGGCGTTCATGGTCACCACCACCGCGACGATGGTCAGGACCAGGAACAGCGCACCCGAGCCGACCGTGACCCCGCCCAGCGGCAGCGTCACCAGCTGCACGCCCTGCCAGGAGAGCACCCCCGCCGCCAGCACCTGTCCCGCCAGCTTGGTGATCGAGTCCAGCTCCCAGATGTCGTCGACCGCACCGAGCAGGGTCACCAGACCCGCCGCCGCCAGGATCCCCCACGGCGCCTGCGCAGAGTCGAAGACGGGTTGGAAGAACGGGATGGACTCCGCCACCACGAAGCTCACGCTCAGGCCGGCGAAGATCGCGAGACCGCCTAGGCGGGGTGTGGGCACCGCGTGCACGTCACGCGCGCGCAACGGGGTCATGGCGCCCGTGCGCTCGGCGAAGCGCCGGGCCAGGGGTGTGGCCAGGTAGGTGACCGCGGCCGCGACGAGCATCACCAGGAGATAGGCGGCCATGAGGTAGGGCTCAGTGCTCCGGACCGGGGATCTCGGTGGCCGCCGGGAGGGAACCTGAACCGGCCTGCGCGACACCGGCCTCGGTCCCGTCGACCAGGTCGGGGACCACCTCAAGCAGCTCCTCGAGCCCTACGGCCCCGGCACGTACCAGGACCAGGGTGCTCCCCGTGGCGTCGACGATGGAGGAGGCCGTCGAACCGGCAAGCTCGCCGGCCTCCAGGTACACCGACACGTCCTCCCCCAGCTGGTCCTGCACGCCAGCCGCCGTGGCCCCCGGCGGCTGCCCGCTGAGATTCGCGCTGGAGACGGCCAGCGGTCCTGTCTCCTGGAGCAGGGACGCAGCGACAGGGTGGCTGGGCACCCGCACCGCCACGGTGCCGCCGGTGTCCCCCAGGTCCCAGGAGAGCGAGGGCTGCGCCCAGCAGATGACCGTGAGGCCTCCGGGCCAGAACCGCTCCGTCAGCGCCGTCACCTCGGCCCCGACATCGGTGCACAGGCCTCCCAGCACCTCGGCCGTGGCCACCAGCACGGGGGGCGGCGCCTGACGGCCACGACCCTTGGCCGCGAGCAGCGCCGCGACCGCGCCGGGGTCGAAGGCGTCAGCGGCCAGGCCGTACACGGTGTCGGTGGGCAGCACGATTAGCTCCCCCCGGCCGATGGCGGCGGCGGCCATCACCAGGCCTTGCTCGCGCTGGTCGTCGTCTCGGCAGTCGTAGGTCCGGCTCACCGCGTCAGTGTCGCACCGACGTCAGTGTCGAATCGACGTCACCGTCGCACCGACGCGCACGGCGACGACGTAGCGGTTCCGCCCCGCCAGGTCCGGGTGCCCCTGCACCTGGCCCCAGCCCGAGCGCTCCAGCGCCCTCATCACCGCCGGCTGCTGGCCTTCAGCGTGCTCCATGACCAGTCGTCCACCCGCCCGGAGCAGGACGTGCGCCCGCGCGGCCACCGCCAGCGGCACGGCCAGCCCGTCGGCGCTGCGCCCGTACAGTGCGACCGGGGGGTCGTGCTCGGCCACCTCCGGATCAGCAGGGACCATCCCGTCCGGGATGTACGGGGGATTGGCGACCACGACGTCGACGGTCCCCTCGATCCCGGCGAGCTCGGGCAGTGCGGTCGTGGCGTCGCCCAGATGCAGGCTCACGCCGGTGCCGGCGAGATTGCGCTGGGCCCATGCGTGCGCGCTCGCATCCACCTCGACCGCGTGCACACGGCTGCCGGGGATCTCCCTGGCCACTGCAGCCGCGATCGCTCCCGATCCCGAGCACAGGTCCACCACCAGGGCGGGCCGGCCGTCGGGCAGCCCGGCCGCGAGCAGGTGCGCCGCTGCGATCGCGGCACCGGCCACGTCCTCGGTCTCAGGTCGCGGGATGAACACCCCCGGCCCGACCTCGAGGTCGATCCCCCGAAAGCACACCGTGCCGGTGAGGTGCTGCAGAGGGACCCGGCGGCACCGCTCGTCGATCAGCTCGTCCAACCCCTCCGGGGCGCATGCACCACGGATGGCCGCAGCGACGAGCTCGCCGCGCCCCATCCTCAGCAGGTGGGCTGCCAGCAGCTCCGCATCGGCGCGCGGGCTCGGCACGCCGGCCTGGGTGAGCCGTTCGGCCGCCGCCTGCAGGGCAGGCTCGAGCTGGCGTCCGCCCACGGCGCTCATCCCTGTGCCGGTTCGCCCGCTGCAGCCAACCGTGCGGCGTCGTCGGCGTCGACCGCCGATCGGACGACCGGGTCCAGGTCACCGTCCAGCACCATGTCCAGGTTGTAGGCCTTGTACCCGGTGCGGTGGTCGCTGATCCGGTTCTCGGGGTAGTTGTACGTGCGGATGCGCATCGACCGGTCGACGGTGCGTACCTGCGAACGGCGCGCTGCGGAGGCAACGGCATCGGCCTGCTCCTGGGCGGCCGCGTGCAGACGGGCGCGCATGATCCGCATCGCCTGCTCCTTGTTCTGCAGCTGTGACTTCTCGTTCTGGCAGGAGACGACGATCCCCGACGGCCCGTGCGTGATGCGGACCGCCGAGTCGGTGGTGTTGACGCTCTGCCCACCTGGCCCGGACGAACGGAACACGTCGATCCGCAGGTCGTTGGGGTCGATGACCACCTCTACCTCCTCCGCCTCCGGCAGCACCAGCACGCCCGCCGCCGAGGTGTGGATGCGGCCGGCGGACTCGGTGACGGGCACCCGCTGCACCCGGTGCACGCCGCCCTCGTACTTCAGCCGCGCCCAGGCACCGTCCTCGGGAGCCGTGGCCACCCGGGCCTTGACGGCCACCGCCACGTCCTTGTACCCGCCCAGATCAGACTCGGTGGCGCTGAGCACCTCGGTGGACCACCCGCGTCGTTCGGCGTAGCGCAGGTACATCCTCAGCAGGTCGCCGGCGAAGAGGGCCGACTCCTCCCCGCCCTCGCCGGCTTTGACCTCCAGGATGACGTCCCTGCCGTCGTCGGGGTCCCGCGGGACCAGCAGGGCGCGCAGCCGCTCCACGGTCTCGTCCCGGACCGCCTGCAGGACAGGCAGCTCCTGCGCGAAGGCGGCATCCTGCTCGGCCAGCTCTGCTGCGGCGTCCACGTCGTCCTGTGCCGTCCGCCATGAGGTGTGGGCACTGACCACCCGGTCCAGCTCGGCGTAGCGACGGCCGAGGGCACGGGCGGCGGCCTGGTCCGCGTGCACGGCGGGGTCGGCGAGCTTCTCCTGGAGCTGTGCGTGCTCGGCCAGCATCGGCTCTACGGCGTCGAACACGGCAGCTCCCTCCTTCTCAGCGGCACTTTCGGGGGAAAGCGCCCCACAGCGCCCCATCAGCGGCACTTTCGGGGGAAAGCGCGCCTGGGGGCGGGCATAACGACGGCGCCGACCCACCCGTGCGGATGGACCGGCGCCGAAGAGGTGCTACTTGCTGTCGGCGGCCTCGGCGGTCTCGGCCGGCTTGGCCTCGGCCTTCTTGCCGTACCGGGCCTGGAAGCGGGCCACGCGTCCACCGGTGTCGAGCAGCTTCTGCTTGCCGGTGTAGAAGGGGTGGCACGCGCTGCACACGTCGGCGGCCATGCGGCCGGAGGTGGACGTGCTGCGGGTGCTGAACGTGTTGCCGCAGGTGCAGGTCACGTTCGTCTCGACGTAGTCGGGGTGGATGTCACGCTTCACGAGGAGCTCCTTGTCCGTGGCCGCCGGGTCGTGCACACCCCTGCTGGGTGGCACGTGAACCGGAGCCGGTCTGCCAGTGTGCCAGGCACCTGCCTGAGCACGAAATCACCTGCCGGTATTCCGCAACGGCAGGTCAGTCGTCGACCTTGCCGTGCAAGGGCGTCGTCGTCTTCTGCACCTGCATGAGGAACTCGGCGTTGCTCTTGGTGTCGCGGAGCTTGCTCAGCAGCAGCTCAAGGGCCTGCTGGGAGTCCAGAGCGGTGAGCACGCGACGCAGCTTCCACATCACTGCCAGCTCCTCGCGACCGAGCAGGATCTCCTCGCGCCGGGTACCCGAGGGATTGACGTCCACCGCAGGGAAGACTCGCTTGTCCGCGAGCGATCGGGAGAGCCGCAGCTCCATGTTCCCGGTGCCCTTGAACTCCTCGAAGATGACCTCGTCAGCCTTGGAGCCGGTCTCGACCAGCGCCGTGGCCAAGATGGTCAGCGAGCCACCGTGCTCGACGTTGCGGGCAGCACCGAAGAACCGCTTCGGGGGATACAGCGCCGAGGAGTCCACGCCACCGGACAGGATCCGGCCGGACGCAGGGGCTGCGATGTTGTAGGCCCGGCCCAGCCTGGTGATCGAGTCGAGCAGCACCACGACGTCATGACCCATCTCGACCAGCCGCTTGGCCCGCTCGATGGCCAGCTCCGCGACGGTGGTGTGGTCATCGGCGGGGCGGTCGAAGGTGGAGGCGATGACCTCGCCCTTGATGGTCCGCTGCATGTCGGTGACCTCCTCGGGGCGCTCGTCGACGAGGACGACCATGAGGTGGGTCTCGGGGTTGTTGGTCGTGATGGCGTTGGCGATCGCCTGCAGCACCAACGTCTTGCCGGCCTTGGGCGGGGAGACGATCAGGCCTCGCTGGCCCTTCCCGATGGGAGCGACCAGATCGATGATCCGGGTGGTGTAGATGCCGGGCTCGGTCTCCAGGTGCAGCCGCTCCTGCGGGTACAGCGGCGTCAGCTTGTTGAACTCGGGCCGGGCGCGGGCCTGCTCGGGCGTCTGGCCGTTGATCGAGTCCAGCCGGACCAGCGCGTTGAACTTCTGCCGCTGGCTGCTCTGGTCGTTCTCGTTCGGCTGCCGGATGGCACCGACGACCGCGTCGCCCTTGCGCATGCCGTTCTTCTTGACCTGGCCGAGCGAGACGTAGACGTCCCCAGCACCGGGCAGGTACCCCGAGGTGCGGATGAACCCGTAGCTGTCGAGGATGTCGAGGATGCCGGCGACAGGGATCAGGACGTCGTCGTCGTTGACCTCCGGCTCGTCCGACATGCCACCCATGGGGTCGGTGCGCGGACCACGGCGCTTGCGGTCACGGAAACGGTTACGACGGCGACGACCACCAGGACCGTCCTCGTCTTCGTCGTCGCGCGGACCGTTGTTCTGGTTCTGGTTCTGGTTCTGGCGCTGGCCGCTCTGCGGGTTCTGCTGGCGATCGTTCTGCCGCGGGCGCTCGCCCTGCTGCCCTTCGCCCTGCTGACTCTGGCCCTGCTGACTCTGGCCCTGCTGACTCTGGCCCTGCTGACTCTGGCCCTGCTGACGCTCGCGGCGGCCCTGCTGACCTTCGCCCTGCTGACGCTCGCGGCCCTGCTGGCGGTCACGGCACTGTTGCCCCTCGCGGGACTGCTGACGCTCGGCGCCACCACGATCGCCCTGCTCACGAGCCGGTGGCGCGTCCTGGCGCGTCGGCGCCTCGCTCGAGCTGTCCTGCTGCGCTGCGACCGACTCGTTTCCGGGAGCGCCGTCCTGAGCGGACTTGCCGTCCTGAGCAGGCTTGCCGTCCTGAGCAGGTTCGACGACCGGAGCGGGCTCGACGGTGCGAGCGGGCTCGACGGCCGGAGCCGGCTCGGCGGTGGCTCTCTTCGGCGCCGTGCGCGCCAGCCGCTGCTGGTCAGGCGCGGACGAGCCCGGTCCCTGGTGGGAGCGGATGGCTTCGAGCAGGTCGCCCTTGCGCATCTTCGAGGTGCCCTTGACGCCGAGCTCCGAGGCCAGTGCCTGGAGCTGAGGCAACCGCAACCCCGTCAGGGCCCCGTTGCTCTGGCCGTCAGAGCCAGAGGCGGGCGCCCCGGAGGCGGGTGCAGCGGTGGTGGTCGTATCGGTCACGAAGGATCCTTCCCCCTCGTCAGCGGCTGATCGGTGCAGCCGGGTGTCCAGCACGATGCGCTGGGCTGGTAAAAGTGGGCGCCACGTCGGGAAACCAGCGATGCCGCATCCTGTGGCGTGTGCATGAGGATGGCATCTACCGTCGCCCGGAATCACGTGACGGGTGCCGCCACCTGTGGTCTCCCTTTGCTGTGAACGGGAGCCGGTGCGTCGACAGTGCCGAGCATAACACCACACCGCACGCAGCGAGTGATGGACTGCACCCGTGCGTCTGTCGTGTCGTCAGGTCGCCGTCGCCACTGCCCCTCCCAGGTCCAGTCCTGGCGACACGACATGCCACCCGCGCCCTGCGGCCCGCTCGACCTGGCTCAGCAGACCCGGACTGCAGACGCCCAGCACTAGCACGCTGGGACCTGCCCCCGAGACGACGGCCGCGAGTCCAGCGGAACGCAACACCTCCACGAGGGTCGCGGTCTCCGGCATCGCCGGTGACCGGTAGGCCTGGTGCAGCCGCTCCTGCGTCGCGGGCAGCAACAGCTCGGGCCGACGGCTGAGCGCCTCGATCAGCAGAGCCGCACGTCCGGCGGTGAAGGCGGCGTCAGCATGGGGCACGGTCGCGGGCAGCATGGCGCGGGCGTGCGCTGTGGACAGCCCGTCAGCGCCGATGCACACCACGGCCTCGAGCTCGGCGTGCGGCACGATGCGGACCGCTCTCGCTCCACCCTGACCGGCCCAGCCCACGGTGATCCCGCCGAGCAGGCTGGCGGCGGCGTTGTCCGGGTGCCCCTCCAGGTCACTGGCGATCTCCAGCGCCGTCACGTCGTCGAGCAGCTCGGGTTGTTCGAGCAGCCCGCGGGCGGCCACCACCCCGGCGACCACCGCTGCGGCGGACGAACCGATGCCACGCCCGTGCGGAACTCCGTTGCGGCACCGGAGCCTCAGGCCGGGCTGGGGTGATCCCATCCGGTCCAGAGCGGTGCGGACGGAGCGGACCACCAGGTTCGACTCACCCCCGGCGATCGAGGCAGCGCCCTCGCCGTCGACCTGGACCTCGACGCCCGCAGGGGCGAGCTCCACGACCACCTCGTCGTAGAAGCCGAGAGCGAGTCCGATGCAGTCGTACCCGGGCCCGAGGTTGGCGCTCGATCCCGGTACGCGCACCCTGACGACCGCCTGCGGACGCAGCCGGGCGTGAGGTGCTCCCGACGGCCGCACCTAGAGTCCCAGGGCGTCGGCGACGCTCATGACGTCCACGCAGACGCGTTGCGGCACAATAGGACTGCCATCCAGACCCTGCATCGCCCACTGGGGGTCCTTGAGCCCGTGCCCCGTCACCGTGATCACGACGCGCCGACCGGGCTGCAGGTCACCAGACGCGTGCCGCTTCAGCAGCCCGGCCACGCCTGCTGCGGAGGCAGGCTCGACGAACACCCCGTCCCGACTGGACAGCAGCCGGTGCGCCGCAAGGATCTCGGCGTCGGTGACGGCCTCGATCACACCGCCGGAGTCGTCGCGGGCAACCGCCGCCTGCTGCCAGGAGGCTGGGTTCCCGATCCGGATCGCGGTGGCGATGGTGTCGGGGTGGTCGATGGGGTGGCCGGCGACGATGGGCGCAGCCCCTGCGGCCTGGAACCCCCACATCGCGGGGGTCCTCGTCGAGGGGCCGGGCACCGCAGCGTCGCCGGTGTACTCCTGGTAGCCCCTCCAGTAGGCGGTGATGTTGCCCGCGTTGCCGACAGGCAGGCAGTGGATGTCCGGGGCGTCGCCGAGGGCGTCGACCACCTCGAACGCCGCCGTCTTCTGGCCCTCGATGCGGTAGGGATTCACCGAGTTGACGAGCTCGACCGGGTAGGCCTCGGCGAGCTTGCGCGCGATGGTCAGGCAGTCGTCGAAGTTCCCGTCCACCTGGAGGATCTTGGCTCCGTGCGCGATGGCCTGGCTGAGCTTGCCCAGGGAGATCTTGCCCTCGGGCACCAGGACGGCGCAGGTCATCCCGGCGGCAGTGGCGTACGCGGCGGCCGAGGCGCTGGTGTTGCCCGTGGACGCGCACACGACAGCCTTGGACCCCAGTTCGACCGCGCGCGTGATCGCTGCTGTCATCCCCCGGTCCTTGAACGACCCCGTCGGGTTGCAGCCCTCCACCTTGACCCAGACCTCGCAGCCGGTCAGTGCGGACAGGTGGCGCGCTGGCACCAGCGGTGTGCCACCCTCGCCCAGCGTGACTGCGGCTGTGCCGTCTCCGAAGGGCAGTCGGTCCCGGAACTCGTCGATGACGCCACGCCACACGTGCGCCATCAGGAGCCCTCGACCCGCAGCACCGAGGCGACGGCGTCCACGATGTCCAGGGCGGCCAGCGCCTCGACGGTGCCGGCCAGCGCCGCGTCCGGCGCCGAGTGGGTGACCACGACCAGCGCGGCCCGCTTGTCCGGCGTCGACGGCTGACCTGGAACCTCCCCGTCCGGTTCCACCAGCAGGGTCTGGCGCACCGTCTCGATCGAGACCCCGTGCGCTGCGAACACCTGCGCCACCTGGGCCAGCACACCGGGACGGTCAGCGACGTCGAGGCGCACGTGGTAGCGGGTGGTGACGTCCCCCATCGGCAGCACGGGCAGGTCGGCGTAGGTCGACTCCCCCGGCCCGCGTCCCCCGACCACCCGGTGCCGGGCCACCGCCACGACGTCTCCCAGTACCGCGCTGGCCGTGGGCTGCCCACCGGCACCGGCGCCATAGAACATCAGCGACCCGGCGGCCTCCGCCTCGACGAAGACGGCGTTGTAGGCGCCGCGCACACCACCGAGCGGATGGTCGCGAGGGATCATCGCCGGATGTACTCGCACCGAGACTCCTTCTCCCTGAGGTGTCATGGTCAGCTCGCAGATGGCCAGCAGCTTCACCACGCAACCCGCGTCGGCCGCGGCGCAGATGTCGGCGGCGCTCACGGAGGTGATCCCCTCGCGGTGCACGTCGGCTGCCCTGACGCGCGTGTGGAAGGCCAGGGACGCCAAGATCGCGGCCTTGGCTGCCGCGTCGAAGCCCTCGATGTCAGCGCTCGGGTCCGCCTCCGCGTAGCCGAGTGACTGCGCCTGCTGGACGGCCTCGTCAAAACCCGAGCCGGTGCTGTCCATCTGGTCGAGCACGTAGTTGGTGGTGCCGTTGACGATGCCGATGACCCTGCGGATCCGATCCCCTGCCAACGACTCGCGCACCGGACGGACCAGCGGGATGGCGCCGGCGACTGCTGCCTCGAAGTAGAGGTCGACCCCGTGCGAGGCGGCTGCCTCGTACAGCGTGGGCCCGTCCTCTGCCAGCAGGGCCTTGTTGGCCGTCACGATGCTCGCTCCGTGCGCCATGGCCTCCAGGATGAGCGAGCGTGCGGGCTCGATCCCTCCGATGACCTCGATCACCACGTCGGCACGTCGGACCAGGTCCATCGCGTCGGTGCTGAACAGGGCGGGGTCTATCGCCAGGTCACGACGGCGCCCCGGGCGTCGGACCGCGATCCCCACCAGCTCGAGCGGCGCGCCGACACGGGCAGCCAGGTCCCCGGCGCTGCCGGTCAGCAACCGCGCCACTTCGGTACCCACCACGCCGCAGCCCAGCATGGCCACCTTCAGCGGCTGGTCGCCGGCAGGTGCTCGCTGGTTGCTCACGGCGTCGATCCTCCCTCGCGTCCACCCTGCGACCGCACAGCGTCCCGCCATCCGGACACCGACCGCCCGCAAATCTCACGAGACTCGCCCCTGGGAGTGCGTCCGGAGGGCGAGTCTCGTGAGATTTGCGAATGCAGGCCGAGATCAGAGGTTGCCGCGGCTGTCCTGCTCGCGCTCGATGGCCTGGAACAGCGCCCTGAAGTTGCCCTTGCCGAAGCCCAGCGAACCGTGCCGCTCGATCATCTCGAAGAACACCGTCGGACGGTCCCCGAGGGGCCTGGTGAAGATCTGCAGCAGGTAGCCGTCCTCATCCCTGTCTACCAGGATGCCGCGCTTCTGCAGCTCCTCGATGGGCACCCGGACGTTGCCGATGCGTGCCCGCAGCTCGGGGTCGGAGTAGTAGGAGTCCGGGGTGTCCAGGAACTCCACGCCCTCCGCACGCAGAGCGTCCACCGTGCCCAGGATGTCGTTCGTGGCCAGAGCGAGGTGCTGGGCGCCCGGGCCCTGGTAGAACTCCAGGTACTCATCGATCTGGCTCTTCTTCTTCGCGACCGCGGGCTCGTTCAGCGGAAACTTGACCCGGTGGTTCCCGTTGGCCACGACCTTCGACATCAGCGCCGAGTAGTCGGTGGCGATGTCGTCACCGATGAACTCGGCCATGTTCACGAAGCCCATGACCCGGTTGTAGAAGTCGACCCAGGTGTCCATCCGGCCGAGCTCGACGTTGCCGACGATGTGGTCCAGCGCCTGGAAGATGCGCTTGGGGGCACCCTCACGCTTGCTGAACGTCGACGTGCGGGCGACGTAGCCGGGCAGGTACGGGCCTGTGTACGCCGAGCGGTCGACGAGGGTGTGCCGGGTGTCGCCGTACGCTCCGATGGCTGCCCTGCGGACGGTGCCGTGTTCGTCGGTGACGTCGTTGGGCTCCTCCAGGATGATCGCGCCCTCGCGCCGAGCCTGCTCGATGCAGCGGTCCACGTCCGGGACCTCCAGCGCGATGTCGACGACGCCGTCCCCGTGCAGGCGGTGGTGGTCGTGCAGGGGGCTGTCCGGGTGCACCCCGCCGTTGACCACGAACCGGATGGAACCCGAGCGCAGCACGAAGGACTTGAAGTCGCGCTGGCCGGTCTCGGGGCCGGCGTAGGCGACGAGCTCCATGCCGAAGGCGGACTGGTAGAAGTGCGCGGTCTGGGTGGCGTTGCCCACAACGAACACGATCGAGTCCCAGCCCGTGACCGGGAACCGATCGGTGCTCTGGTCGTACTCCACCAGTCCCACCAGCTGCTTGAGCTGGTCGAGGTCCAGGTCTGCCTGTCGCTCCGCGGGGGTGAGATCGATGGACATGGTTCCTCCAGGTGATGGCAGAACGGGATACGGCCGAACCTTCGACCCACCATGACGGAGCGGACGACATCGGGCAAGCGGCGAGGAAATACCTGCTCAGGTTGCGCAGAGTGTCAGGTCGCAGGGCGGTCTCAACAGGCAGACTGTAGGTATGGACCGCTCTGGACTGCGTACCGACGACCTCGATGCCGACCTCGTTCGGAAGCTGACCGAGGATCCGCGCATCAGCGTCCTCGAGCTGGCCCGGCAGCTCGGGGTGGCGCGAGGAACCGTCCAGGCCCGCCTCGACAGGCTCCTGCGGGACGGTGTGATGAGCATGCGACCCGTCCTGGATCCCGCCGCCCTGGGATACCCGGTCACCGCCTTCTTGACCCTCGAGCTGCACCAGGACACGGGTCGCGGTGCCGTGACCGAACAGCTCTGCAGCATCCCGGAGGTGCTGGAGGCGCACACGACCACCGGCAGCGGTGACCTGCTGGTCCGGGTCGTCGCCCGCTCCAACACCGATCTGCAGGCGGTCATCGACCGGGTGGTCGCGGCACCGGCGGTGGCCCGGACCTCCACGGTGATCGCGTTGCAGGACGTGGTCAGGCACCGAACCCTCGCACTGCTCCCCCGGCGCGCCGGCTCGGTCAACTGAGCCTCCTGCGCGCCTCAGGTCGCCGCCCGCCCGTGTCGATAGACACGTGTGCAGACGACCGCCCCTCGCCGCCTCGACCTGCCACGCGCCCTGACTCTGGCCGTCGTGCTGGTGATCTGCTCCTTCCTGGCGGTGTCGGTCCGGCCACCGGGAACCACGGTCGCCGTCGTCTGGCCGGCGGCCGGCGTCGCGCTTGCGGCCCTGGTGCTGCTGCGGCGCTCGAGCTGGCCGGTCGTGGCCGTCCTGGTCTGCCTGGGCACTGCGGCCGGCAACGCCCTCGCAGGACGAGAGCTCGGACCCGCCCTGCTGTTCGGGGTTGCGAACACCGTCGAGGCGCTGGTCACGGCGACCATCTTCCTGAGGTGGGGTCGCGGTCGCGCGACCATCACCCAGCTGGAGGACGTGTGGCGACTGCTGGCCGCTGCGGCCGTCGGCGCACTGTGCGGAGGGTTGCTCGCCGGTCTGAACGTCGAGCTCCTGCTCGGTGGGCACTTCCTGGACGCGGTGCGCGCCTTCGCAGTCTCCCACCCCGCCGGGATCGCCCTGGTGGCGCCGCTGCTGCTGATCCCGCGCAGTGAGGCCCCCGTCAGGTCCGCAGCCGAGCGGACCGCCCAGTGGGGCGTGCTGGTCGTGGCGGTCCTGGTGGTCTTCCTGCCGAGCCAGCTGCTGCCGCTGAGCTTCTTGCCGCTGCCGGCACTGATGTGGGGCGCCATCCGTTTCGGCACCAGGACGGCGATCCTGCAGATGCTGCTGATCACCGCCGTCGCTGCCGTCGGCACCCAGCTGGACAGCGGCCCGTTCTCCATCTCCGCCCATCCCGGCGTGGAGGGTGGCCAGCCCCTCCTCATCACGGTCATGCAGGCCTGGCTGCTGGCGCTGGGTCTGGCCATGACGGTGCTCGGGCTGACCGTGGAGGGGTACCGCACGCAGGCGACCGACCTGCTCGACAACGAGACGCTGTTCCGCCGCACCTTCGACGAGGCGATGCTCGGCATGGTCCTGCTCGAGGTCCAGCCGTCGACGCAGTCCACCCACGGCGCTCTCGTCACCCGCTGCAACCCCGTCGCAGGCACCCTGCTCGGCGAGCACTGCGAGGACGCCCTGGGCACCGACCTGCGAGAGTACCTCCAACCCGCGGACGCGCAGATGTTCCGCGTCGCCGTGCAGCGCCTGGTGCAGGGCCAGGTGCAGAGCTGGCACGGAGAGCTGCGGCTCCGCGGCGCTGGGACGATCCGCTGCCTGGCTGTGACCATGTCGCCGCTGCCCGAGCACGATGGCACCGTTCGCCGGGTCACCCTGCAGATGACGGACGTGACGGACAAGCACGTCGCCGAGGAGCAGCTGCGCGAGCTGGCCCTGCACGACCCGCTGACCGGTCTGCCCAACCGGACGCTGCTGCTGGACAGGACGCAGTACTGGCTCGACATCAACCAGCGCGAAGGCGGTCGCCTGGTGCTGCTGTTCTGCGACCTGGACGACTTCAAGAACGTCAACGACTCGGCCGGGCACGGGGTGGGCGACGCGCTGCTGGTGGAGCTGGCGGCCCGGGTGGCCAGCGCGGTCCGGCCTCAGGACACCGTCGCACGCCTGGGCGGGGACGAGTTCGTCGTCCTCGCCCCCGCGCCGAAGACCGACCCCGAGAACTTCTCGATGGAGCTGGGGGCCCGGGTCCTGCAGACGCTGTCTGCACCTGTCGACCTCAGCGGGCGCCGGTACCACCTCACGGCCAGCATCGGTGTGACCCTGTCCGTGCCTGGATCCACGCCGGATTCGCTGCTGCGTGAGGCCGACACGGCGATGTACGAGGCGAAGCGGGCAGGCAAGGGACGAAGCACCATGTTCGCCCAGGCGCAGCATGACAAGGCAACGCGCAGGATGCGCCTGAAGGAGGAGCTGCACACTGCCCTCGCCCGGAACGAGCTCACCTTGTTCGTGCAGCCCGTCGTCGACATGACCGACGGTGCCGTGGTGGCCGGTGAGGCACTGGTGCGCTGGCGGCACCCCGTGCGCGGCCTGCTGGACCCGGCGGAGTGGCTCGACGTCGCCGAGAGCTGTGAGGTCATCCACCCGCTCGGGGCCTGGGTCATCGACGAGTCGTGCCGGATGGCTGCGACGTGGCTGGCCGAGCTGGGCGCCGCGGCTCCCGTGGTGCACGCGAACGTCTCTGCCAGGCAGGTCGGCCGAGGGTCCCTGGTACCCGACGTCCGTAGGGCGATGCGCCGGCACGGCCTGCCCGGCAGCCAGCTCGTGCTGGAGCTGACCGAGACACAGCTCGACCGCGCCCACAACGCCGTTCTCACCGACGTGATGCAGGTACGGGCCGACGGTGTGCGGCTGGCAGCCGACGACTTGGGCACCGGATACAGCTCACTGACCCGGCTGACGGACCTGCCGGTGGACATGATCAAGATCGACCGGGCGTTCGTGGCCCGCATGGGCGAGGACGAGCGGGCCCGGGCTGTGGTGTCGAGCCTGGTCACCATGGGCAACGTGATGCAGGTGGACGTGGTGGCCGAGGGTGTCGAGACCCCGGAGCAGGCGGACTCGCTGGCCGCCATGGGATGCCATCTCGTGCAGGGGTTCTGGTGGAGCCGCCCCGTGCCCGAGGACCAGTTCCTCGAGCTCGTGCGCCAGTCCCTGCCCCGGACCGCGACGGTCTGACTCCCGGAGCACCAGCCGGGTGCCCAGGCAGGGCTAGTGCCGGCAGCGAGGTGGCCGACGTCGGCGTCGGCGCGTGATGCCGGGCATCAGGACCGGCTCACGAACCGGCGGCGCAGCACGTCGATGCGGGCCTGGATCTGCTCGGCGCTGGCCCTGGCCACATCGGCCCCGCCGCTGTGGCGGCGCAGGTCGGCGTGCACGACCCCGTGCGGCTGCCCCGTCCGACGCGCCCAGGCCGCCACGAGTGCGTTGAGCTCCTTGCGCAGGGCAGCGATCTGCCGGTGCTCCGCTGGGTCGGTGGCGCGTCGCTGCACGGCCGGCTCGCCCCGGCGGCGGCGTGCCGAGGCATGCTCGTTCTGACGCTGGCGCAGCAGCGACGTGACCTGCTCCGGCTCCAGCAGCCCGGGGATGCCCAGGAAGTCCAGCTCCTCCTCGCTACCGACCTCGGCCCCGGTGCCGAACTCCCCGCCGTCGAAGAGGACGCGGTCGAAGGAGGCCTGGGCCTCGAGCGCCTGGAAGGAACCCAGCAGGTCGTCGCTGGCACCCTGCGCCTGGTTGGCGCGGGTGACCAGTCCCTCCTCTGGGCTCCACTCCAGGTCCTCGGCGTCCGTAGGCCGGTCCAGGGCGTGGTCGCGCTCGAGCTCCATCCCCGCCGCCAGCTCGAGCAGGTGCGGCACGCTGGGCAGGAAGATGGACGCGGTCTCGCCCCGGCGACGCGCCCGCACGAACCGCCCCACAGCCTGGGCGAAGTAGAGCGGTGTCGCAGCCGAGGTGGCGTACACCCCCACCGACAGCCGTGGCAGGTCCACGCCCTCGGAGACCATGCGCACCGCCACCATCCAGCGCTGCCGCCCCGCACCGAACTCCTCGATCCGGGCCGAGGCACCCGCGTCGTCGGAGAGAACGAGAACCGGGGCCTCGCCGGTGACCTGGCGCAGCACCGACGCGTAGGCCCGCGCAGTGGCCTGGTCGGAGGCGATGACCATCGCGCCGGCGTCCGGCACCCCGCGGCGCACCTGCGTGAGCCTGGTGTCCGCCGCCGCCAGGACGGAGGTGATCCACTCACCGTCGGGGTCGAGCGCGGTCCGCCACGCCTGGGCCACCTGGTCCTGGGTGAGCGGCTCCCCCAGCCGGGCGCTGACCTCGTCTCCGGCGCGGGTACGCCAGCGCACCTGCCCCGAGTAGGCCAGGAACATCACCGGACGGACGACGCCGTCGCGCAGTGCGCGCGAGTAGCCGTAGCTGTAGTCGGCCTGTGAGCGCCGGACCCCGTCCCCGTCGGGGGCGTAGTGCACGAAGGGGATCGCGGCGGTGTCCGACCGGAAGGGGGTGCCGGTCAGCGAGAGCCGGTGCGGGGCAGCGGCGAACGCGTCCCGGATGGCTTCGCCCCAGGAGAGCGCGTCACCTCCGTGGTGCACCTCGTCCAGGATCACCAGGGTGGGCGCCGCCTCCGTCCGGGCACGGTGCAGGTTGGGGCGGGCCGCGACCTGCGCGTACGTCAGCGCCACCCCGTCATAGCCTGCCGCGTGCGTTCCCTGGCTGTTACGGAAGGACGGGTCGAGCTGGATGCCGACCCGTGCCGCCGCGTCAGCCCACTGGCCCTTGAGGTGCTCGGTGGGGGCCACCACGGTGATCCGCTCGACGGCGCCTCGCTGCAGCAGCTCGGTCGCGGCACGCAGGGCGAACGTGGTCTTTCCGGCACCAGGGGTGGCGACGGCCAGGAAGTCGCGGGGGCACGTTGACAGGTACTGCTGCAGCGCCTGCGCCTGCCATGCGCGCAGCTTGGAGGCTGTCCCCCAGGCGGCCCGTTCGGGGAAGGCGGGTGGCAGCTGGGAGGCAGCCGCCGCGCTGGCGTGCTGAGGATGGTGGTGCATCAGGCCCGGGACGGCTGCCGGCTGGGACCGGGGGGCCGGCAGGTGCTGGGAGGAGTTCACGATGCGTCGAGGTTAACCAAGGCCGGGGCACCGCCGCGCACCCGCCGGCCGCCCTGCGCACGGCCGCCCTGCGCGCGGCCGCCCCCAGGTGCTCAGGGTGGCGACCTGGCCTGCCGATGGTCAGACGTGACCAGCACGCAGGCGACCGCCAGCCCGTGGCTGCTGCATGCCTCGCGTCTGGTCCTGGTGCCTACTGTCCTGCTGCTCCTCGCCTGGGTGGCGGCGCCGCAGGGCCCTGCCCGTGCGGTGCTGCTGCTGCTGCTGAACGTGCTGGCCCTGGCGGCCCTGGGAGCCGGGGTGCGCCGGTACCGACCGAGCGTGCGGCCGCCCTGGCTGGTCCTGGTCGGGGCGCAGGTGTGCTCCGTGCTGGCCTTTGGCTACTGGTACCTCGTGCCGTCGTTGACCGGTGCGGTCCTGCCGGTGCCCTCGCCGGCCGACGCGCTCTTCGTGGCGCTGTACACCGGCAGCTGCGTGGCAGTCGGCCTGCTGATCCGTGGCGAGGGTCTCGGGCGCGACCGTGAGACCTCGCTGGACGTCCTGATCATGACCGTCAGCCTGGGCGCCCTGTCGTGGGTGTTCTTGATGGCGCCCTACGTGCAGGACGCCGAACTGAGCACGGCGGTGAAGCTGATCTCGGTGGCCTACCCGGCGCTGGACCTGGTGCTGGTGGTGCTGACGCTGCGGCTGGCTTTCAGCGGGTCCAGGACCACGCCGGCGAAAGCCCTGCTGGTGGGCTGGGCGTGCCTGCAGCTGGCCGGGGACTACGCGTACGGGGTGCTGGCGCTCCGAGGAGACTGGAGCCTGTCGAGCCCGGTGTTCCTGCTCTGGATGGCTGCGTTCGGGTGCCTGGCGGCGGCAGCCGTGCATCCCACGATGGCGACCCTGGGCGAGCCGTCGCGCACCCCTGAGCGCGGGACCGGCCAGACGCGGCGCGCTCTCGTGACCGCCACCGTCCTGGTGCTGCCGGTGGTGCTGACGGTCCGGCTCATTCAGGGCGAGGTCGAGGACCTGGGAGTCATCACCATCGCGTCGGTGCTCGTCTTCATCCTGGCACTGGCCCGCGTGCATTCCGCAGGACGCGGCGGCGCGACGTGGGCGGACCGCCTCGCCCTGATCCGGCTGGTGACCGCGTTCGTGCTCGCCGCACTGCTGCCGCTGGCGCTGCTGGCAGGGTCGAGCATCCGGCTGTCCGAGGAGGCGCTGGAGAGCGACGCACGGGCACGGGTGCGCGCCACCAGCACGGTCAGCGCCGAGCTGGTCCAGCAACAGATGCAGGGCCTCGGCGAGCTGGTCGGTGCCTATGCCGAGCGTCCGCTGCTCGCGGAGGCCTTTGGCGACGGCACCATCGACACCTTCGACGAGGCCGCGGCGCAGCGCCACCTCGACCAGCTCATGGAGGCGAACCCGGGCATCGCCGGGGTGTTCGCCACGGACGCGAGCGGGCGGCTCACCGCCGTGGTGCCGAGCACGCCGGAGATCGTGGGCAAGGACTTCAGCTACCGCGACTGGTACCGCGGCGCGATCACGACCCAGCGGCCGTACGTCTCGGAGGCGTACACCACCGCCATCCGTGGCGAGGCACGGGTGGTGGCGGTGGCCTCGGTCGTGCGCCGACCGGAGAACAACCAGGTGGTGGGCATCCTGTCCGTGGTCTACGACCTGCAGGCCGTGCAGGGGTTCTCGCAGGGCCTGGCCGACGCCCAGGGCGTGAGCCTGCGCATCACCGACCAGCGCGGCACCGTGGTCGCGGCCCCTGGCGCCGAGGGCAACCAGCTCGTCGACGCCGGCGCCGAGCCCGGCGTCGCCACCGCCCTGGGCGGGCAGGAGAGCATGCACACCACCGTGGACGCCGGCGGCAACGAGCTCCTGTCTGCCTCTGCACCCGTCTCGGGTCTTGGCTGGACCGTCACGGCCCAGGTGCCCACCGACACCGCGTACGCCTCGCTCGGACCGTTGCGCTCCACCGTGCTCGCCATCGCCGTCCTCCTCGGGCAGGTGCTGCTCGGTGGGCTGGTGCTGATGGCCCGCTCGCAGCGCCAGCGACGCGAGGCCGAACGCAGCCTGCTGGAGCGCGAGGAGGCCACTCGGGGCATCCTCGAGGCAGCGGCGGACGCCTTTGTCTCGATCGACCTGGGCGGCGTGGTCAGGACCTGGAGCGCGCAGTCGCAGGCTCTGTTCGGGTGGACCTCCGAGCAGGCGTGCGGCACGTCGCTGGGCGAGCTCATCGTGCCCCCCGCCCTGCGTGGGCGGCACGCCGCCGGGCTCCTGCGACTGGTGACCACGGGCACCCCGACCATTCTGGGTCAGCGCACCCAGCTGACGGCCCTGCACCGCGACGGGCACGAGTTCCCGGTAGAGCTGGTGATCTGGCAGTCCGAGGCCGGCGGCACGGTCTCCTTCAACGCCTTCGTCCACGACATCAGCGATCGCAAGCGGCACGAAGCCCAGCTGGCGACGGCGCGCGACGAGGCCCTGGAAGCCTCCCGCGCGAAGAGCGACTTCCTCGCGGTCATGAGCCATGAGCTGCGCACTCCGATGAACGGGGTGATGGGCATGACGTCGCTGCTCCTGGGCACGACGCTGTCCCCCCAGCAGCGCGACTACGCCGAGACCGTCCGGACCAGCGCCGACAGCCTGCTCGGGCTCCTCAACGACGTGTTGGACCTGTCCAAGGTCGAGGCGGACATGCTGGAGCTCGAGGTCCTGGACTTCGACCTGCACCCGGTCGTGCGGGACGTCGTCCACCTCATGGACGCCGGGGCGCAGGAGAAGGGCATCGCCCTGACGGCGGACATCGACGACGACGTGCGGCTCGCGCTGTGCGGGGACCCGGCGCGGCTGCGCCAGGTGCTGCTGAACCTGGTCGGCAACGCCGTGAAGTTCACCGAGACCGGCTCCGTGCGGCTGCGGGTGCTGGCGGGCTCGCCGCGAGGCGCCGACACCGACACCGACCTGCTCCTGCGCTTCGAGGTGACCGACACCGGGATCGGCATCGCGCCGCAGGCGTGCGACCGGCTGTTCGAGGCCTTCTCCCAGGCTGATGCCTCCACGACGCGCAACTACGGCGGCACCGGGTTGGGCCTGGCGATCAGCAAGAGCCTGGTCGCCCTCTTCGGTGGGAAGATCGGCGTCGACAGCGAAGTGGGCGTCGGGTCCACGTTCTGGTTCACCGCCCATTTCCTCGCAGGAGCTCCTTCCGTGGCCGAAGCCGCGCAGACCTACGTCCCGAAGCCCCCTCCAGCCACACCCGGGCTCGTGCTGGTCGTCGATGACAACGCCACCAACCAGAAGATCGCCGTCCGCATGCTCGAGACGCTGGGGCACCGCGCAGACGTCGCCGCGAGCGGCGTGGAAGCGGTCCGTGCGTGCGCTCAGGTGCCGTACGACCTGGTTCTGATGGACTGCCGAATGCCTTTTATGGACGGGTACGAGGCCACCGTGACGATCCGCGCCGCCGAAAAGGGAGGACGCCGTACCCCCATCGTCGCCATGACGGCCTCGGCGATGGCCGCCGACCGCCAGCGGTGCCTGGACGTCGGGATGGACGACTACCTCAGCAAGCCCGTGCGGGTCGCGGACATCGCTTACAAGGTGGACCGCTGGCTGCGCCGGTGCGGCGCCGGTGAGGTGTCGCGCGACTCTGCGATGGTTCCCTCGCAACCCGGACCGCCCGACCAGGCGCCGATCCTGGACGAGGCCGTCGTCGAGGGGCTGCGCAGCCTGGGGCCGCAGTTCCTGGCCCGGCTCGTCCCGGTCTTCGTCCAGGGCGCACCCGAACGGCTCGCCGCGATACGGACGGCTGTCCTGGCCGGCGACGCCGGCGCGCTCTCGGCCGCAGCCCACGCCCTGCTCGGGAGCGCGGCCAACATGGGGGGTGTCCGGGTTGCCGCCGTCTGCCGCACCCTGGAGGAGTCGGCCGTGTCCGGCCGGCTCGACGACGCACCGGCCGACCTGCTCGTCCTCGAGGCCGAGCTCGCGCGGATGCTGACGGCCGCGTCAGCGCTGACGAAGGCAACGGTATGAGGGTGCTGGCGGTCGACGACGACCCTATGACCCGGATGATCGTGGCGGCAGCGGTCGAGGCCGCCGGTCACGAGTGCCTGACCGCCGACGACGGCGAGGGCGCCTGGAACCTGCTCTCGCACGTCGGGGCGGACGTCGTCATCAGCGACTGGCGAATGCCCGGCATGGACGGCTTGGAGCTGTGCCGGCGGATCCGCACGCAGAACCGGTACACCTACGTCGTACTCGTCTCAGGGCGCTCGGACCCGAGCGAGGTGCTGCAAGGCATGCAGGCAGGCGCTGACGACTACCTCACCAAGCCGCTCGACCTGACTGTCCTGCAGCTCCGGCTGGTGGCCGCAGAGCGCGTCACCGCCCTGCACGCACAGCTGGCCGACCAGCAGGCCGAGCTCGAGCTGCTCAACACCGAGCTGGCCGCGGCGTCACGGACCGACGCGCTCACCGGACTGAGCAACCGGCGCGCCCTCGAGGAGGACCTGCCCGGTCTGCTGGCCCGCTGCGCTCGCCACGGCCACGCACTGTCCGCGGTCATGCTGGACGTGGACCACTTCAAGGCCTACAACGACCGCTTCGGGCACGCCGCCGGTGACCTTGCCCTGCGCCGTGTCGCCGGTGTCCTGCTGGCCACCGGCCGGGCGGCCGACCTGCTCTACCGGTACGGCGGCGAGGAGTTCCTCTGCCTGCTGCCGGAGAGTGCGCCCGCGGCCGCACTGGCCGCCGAGCGGCTGCGCCGCGCCGTGCAGGACCTGGGCATCCCGCACCCCGACAGCGCTCACGACGTGGTCACCTTCAGCGCCGGAGTGGCCACCTGGACCCCGTCGACGACGAGCACGAAGGACGCCCTGCTGCTGGCGGCGGACGAGGCTCTGTACCGGGCCAAGGCAGCCGGTCGCAACATCATCAGGACAGGACGGAACAGGACGGGACAGGGCTCAGCGATGCTGAGCCAGGGGATGCCATCATGACGACTGAGGCCTTCCGCCTTGCCACGCTGCACCGGCTCGGCGTGCTGGACACCGCCACCGAGCTCGAGCTCGACGAGCTGGTGGAGCTGGCGGCGCGGATCTTCGACGCCCCCAGTGCGCTCATCAGCCTGATCGACCAGGACCGGCAGTGGTTCAAGGCCACCGTGGGCTTCGCGGCCAAGGAGACGGCCAGGGACATCGCCTTCTGCGACCACACGATCCGTCAGATCGGGGTGCTGGTCGTCGAGGACGCGACGAAGGACGCTCGCTTCGCGGCGAACCCCTTGGTGACGCAGGACCCTGCGATCCGGTTCTACGCCGGCGCGCCGCTGCTGACCTCCGACGGTGCGGCGATCGGGTCGCTGTGCGTCTTCGACTCCCGCGTCCGTACGGCGAGCCCCTACCAGCAGGCCATGCTCGCCACCCTGGCCGTGCAGGTGACCGCTCACCTGGAGCTGCGGTCCGGCAGCGGCTTCGTGACGGACCGGCTGTCGGGCGCGTCCTTGAACGGTTCGGTGGAGAGGCCGGAGCACTTGGTCCGGCTCGTCGAGCAGGGCTCGATCGGGTACGTCGAGACGACCGCTGACGGAGTGATCCGAGGGGTGAACCCGGCCGCGAGCCGCATGCTCGGCTACTCCTGCAGCGAGCTGGTGGGCCGGTCCGCGCGCATGCTGGCGCATCCGGACCACGAGCAGGACATCGAGACCGCCGTCAGGGCGCTGCTGGCGGGGGAACGGACGTTCTACGAGGCGACCCGGGTCTACAGGCACCGCACCGGCCGACCGGTCCAGCTCCGCTGCACCGTCAGCTACCTGCCCGCGACCTCCACGGCTGAGGCCGGCGTCGCCGCCCTGCTGGTCGACCTCAGCGGCCAGGTGAGTGCGGACGTCCACCGGCTGGTCGCCGAGCGGGATCGCCAGCAGGTCCTGGACACGGCCACGGATGCCTACATCAGCATCGACGGCCAGGGCAGCGTGCTGGAGTGGAACGCCGCGGCGCAGGACCTGTTCGGGTACACCGCCGGCGCCGCGGTCGGACACGACCTCACCGCGCTGATCGTCCCGGCCGACCTGGCCGACGGGCACTCGGACGGTGTCCGGCGCATGGCGGCCAGTGGGCAGCCCACCTTGATCGGCAGATCAGTCGAGGTGCGGGCGCGACACCGCGACGGTCACCTCCTCCAGGTCGAGCTGACGGTGTGGAGCGACCGCACCGACGACGAGAGACACCGCTTCCACGCCTTCTGCCGCGACATCAGCGAGCGGGTCGCCGCGCGGGAGTCACTGCGCCGGGCGAACGACCTCCTGCGCCAAGGTCGCGAACAGCTCCAGGCGGCGTTCGCAGCCAGCCCCACGGCCGACGCGGTCCTGGACTCCGCGGGGACCTTTCTGGACGTCAACCCGGCTATGTGCCGATTCCTGGGAAGACCCGCTGCTGACCTGGTCGGATCGCGACTCGGCGACGTCGTCTACGGTCCGGACCGGACGGCCGCCGAATCGGCTGTGGCGCAGGTCATCAGCGCGGGACTGCCGGTCAGCCGGACGGAGATGCGCTTCCTGTGCACGGACGACGCGGTGCGGTGGGGGCTGGCCTCGCTCATCGCGATGCAGGGTGGGGCGCCGTCGGAGCAGGCGGTGCTGCGCATCGAGGACCTGCAGACCCACAAGGAGCTGGAGAGCGCGCTGGCGCGGCAGGCCTCCTACGACGAGGTGTCAGGCCTGCCCAACCGCTCCCTGTTCGTCGAGCGCATCAGGCAGGCGTTGGAAGCACCATCCCAGTCACAGCCGGTCGCGGTCCTGGTGCTGGAGCTGGAGGGTCTGCACGCGGTGATCGACCGCGACGGGTACGCCGGGAGCGATCGTGTGCTGGCTCTGGTCGCCCGACGGCTGGGCAACGGACTGCCGGCCGGGGTGACCGTGGCGCACCTGCAGCCGGGCCAGTTCGGCACCGTAGTTCCCGGTGGACCAGCCGAGGCGAGCCGCCTCGCCGAGCAGTTCCTCACCGCGACGCGGTTACCGGTTGACCTGCACGGCGACCCCGTACTGCTGCGGGCGAGCATCGGCATCAGCTCCGCGGCACCACAGGGCCAGGACACGGCCTCCCAGATCGGGCACCTCGTCCAGGACGCGGAGATCGCCGCCAAGCTGGCCAGGGCCGAGGGTGGCGACGCCGCGGTGTTCGCCGCGCCCGAGATGCGGATGGCCCAGCAACGTCTTCGCGAGACGGAACAGCTGATCCGCGACGCCCTCGCCAACGACACGGTGGGCGTCGCCTACCAACCCGTCTTCGACCTGGCCACCGGACTCATCGTCGGGGCAGAGGCCCTGCTGAGGATGTCCGACCCCACCGGAGCACCCATCGCACCGTTGGACGTCGTGCCTGCCGCGGAAGCGTCGGGGTTGATCGTGGATATCGGCCGGAGGGTCCTGCAGCTCGCCGCGTCGCAGGTGGCCCGATGGCGAGAGGAGCACGGCATCCTGCTACCGGTGGCGGTCAACGTCTCTGCGGTGCAGCTGGGACGGACCAGCTTTCCCGATGACGTGCTGCAGGCGGTCGCGATGGCTGGCGTCCCGCCGCAGGCACTGTCGCTGGAGCTGACCGAGTCCGTCCTGCTGAAGACCGGCTCGGCGGGCATGGCACAGCTGCGTGACCTGCGCGATGCGGGTATCCAGCTGGCGATCGACGACTTCGGGACCGGTTACGCCTCGTTGTCCTACCTTCGCGACCTTCCCGCCGCCACGCTCAAGGTGGACCGTTCCTTCGTGGAGGGCATCCCCGACGACCGCGGTGCCATGGCCATCGTCGCCAGCGTGATCGGCCTGGCCAAGAACTTCGGCATGACGTGCGTGGCCGAGGGCATCGAGACCGAGGCCCAGCGTGCCTACCTCGCGGAGCGCGGGGTCCTGGGGCAGGGGTACCTGCTCGCCCGTCCGGCTGACGGATATGCCATCAGCCGCATCCTGGCGCGCAGCGGCGCAACCCAGGCGCTGGTGCAGGTCGAGGCGCTCACGGTGCCGCAGGCAAGAGACCTGGCCGGTAGGGAGCGGGACGACGCCGGAGACCAGAGGGACCAGGCCGGAGACCAGAGGGACCAGGCCGGAGACCAGAGGGACCTGGTGGGCGACGAGAGGGACCACCTGGCCGACCGTAGGGACCAGGCCGGAGACCAGAGGGACCAGGCGGCCGACCGACGCGATGACGTCGCCGACGAGCGTGACCGCGAAGGAGCCCACCGAGACCACGCCGCCGAGCAGCGCGACCACGATGCCGAACGGTCAGAGGCGGACTCACCGCCGACCACCAGCACCGCCACCGCAGAGGTCAACCGGTCTGCCCTGGCGCGCAGAGAGGCTGCGGCCGACCGTGAGCGGGCCTTGCAGGACCGCCAGGCGGGGGCGACCGAGCGAGCGCACGCCGGAGCGGACCGAGACACCGCGCTGACCGACCGCGGAGCAGGGGCCACCGAGCGCTTCAGCGCCGAGCTCGACCGCAACATCGCCTTTGCCGACCGCGGTTTCGGCGCGGGCGAGCGCGCCAGTGCCGAAGACGACCGCAGCACGGCCCACGCCGACCGCGACGCGTCAGCGCGGGAGCGGGAGCGCTACACCACCGACGGGGTTTCCGGCACCTACGTTCGCGACGCCGGCCTGGCCGAGCTGGCCCGGGAGGTCACCAGAGCCTGCCGGCAGCAGCAACCACTCGTCCTGGCCTTCGTCGAGGTCGACCAGGTCCGCACGAGCAACGGCACCGCCGGATCCGCGGCAGGTGACCAGGTAGTGCCGGTGGTCGCGGCGTCACTGCGGGCGACGCTGCGCTCCTACGACCTGGTTCTCCGCTACGGCGCAGGCCAGTTCCTCTGCGCCATGTCGGGGCTGGGAGCACCAGGCGCGTCGGCGACGTTCTCCCGCGTGGACGCGGCACTCGCGGCGCAGTCCCTTTCCGCCTCGGTGACAGTGGGCCTGGCCGAGCTCCGCGCAGATGACACGCCCTCGACCCTGATCGCCAGAGCAGACGCCGACTGCAGACGAGGACGAGAGCCCCGCCGCTAGGTCGTGGTGGGTGCCGGTTCTGCGGGGCTGGACCCGCTCGGCGCCGGGGAGCGACCTTGGAGCCGCTTCACCTCCGCTCGCCAGGCGCTGTCCACCTCGGTCGCCGGTTCGCCGTCGCAGTACGGCTTGTCCCCGTGAGCCGTCCAGTACCCCAGCAGCTGGAAGATCTTCGCCGTGTTCCCGTTCTCGCCACCGGTGTAGGCCGTACCGGGCTGCTCCTCCTGGTGCTCCTGGCACTCGACCGGGTCGGTCGTGGGCAGCACGAACTCGCCGTCGTCGCTCGTGTTCGCGGTACAGCCACCCAGCACCAGAGCAGCACACAGCGCGCTCGCTGCCAGCACGTGGAGCCTCATTCCAACCTCCTAGGAGAGCACAACACCACGGACCACCAACGCGAGCCCGACGACCAGGACCAGCGTGGCCGTCCCCACCGGCAACCATCCCAGCACACGCTCAACGCCACCACGTGCCTGGTTCGTCTCGAAATACCGGTCCAGGCGCCCGCGCGCTCGGACGAGCAGCAGGCCGACGGCGGTCAAGGTGCCGGCCATGCCCAACCCGTAGGCCAGCACCAGCAGGACACCGAACACGGTGCGGCCCAGACCGATGGCGGCGATGAGGACGATCAGCGCTGAGGGGCTGGGAACCAGGCCGCCCGCCACCCCGATACCGACCAGGCCGCGACGGCTGAAACCACCGACCTCTGACAGCCCGTGCCCGTGTCCGTGCCCGTGTCCGTGCCCGTGCCCGGAGTGGTCCGCGTCGTCCGGCCGCGCGTCTCGCCGGTCTCGCAACGCCCCCCTCAGCAGCCCCAGACCGATCGCGGCGATGAGCAGCCCGCTCGCCACCCCGAGGAACCGCAGCACCTGTTCCCCTGCCAGGCTGCTGAATGCCGTCAGAGCCAGACCCAGCACCAGCACGCCGGCGGTGTGGGTCAAGGTGACCGTCGCGCCCACCAGGAGCGCGTCCCGGGGGCGCCCTCGACGACCGGCGAGGTACGCGGCCATCACGGTCTTGCCATGACCCGGCAGCGCGGCGTGTCCGGCGCCCAGCAGCACCGAGAGCAAGACGGCCAGCAGCCCCACCACCGGCGTCAGGCGACGCCCGCCCAACATCTCGTCCAGCAGCTTGTCGCCACGCGCCACGAAGCGGGTCAGCGGATCCCCGCCGCGCACGCTCGGAGCCACCACGTCGCCCTGCGCGGTGCCGGCACCCGGCTCGACGGTGATCGTCGCCGTACGCACGTCGAGGGGCGAAGACAGCATGTCGTTGGGGTAGGAGCGCAGCTCGTCGCTCAGGCTCTGCGCAGGTACCGATGAGCTCACGAGCCGCATCTCGGGCGCCGTCGCGGTGATCTCTCTCCAGCCGATCCGGTCGCCGCGGTACCCAGCGGTGAGCTCCAGCCGCACCCTGCGGTCGAGGTCCTCGTCGTAGGAGAATCGGCAGGACAGCCGAAGGGTGGGCAGGTTCCCCGCGCCCGGGACGATCTCCATGGCGGCGGCGTCCAGGTCCCACTCCAGCCGCTCTCCGTCCAGCTCGGCCACCTCGGCGTCGCCCACCCGCGGGCACTCCCGTTCCGCCGCGGCAGCCAGCTCGGGCACGGACATCTTGCCGTCGCCGTCGTCGTCGATGTCCGGCAGCAGCTGCTGAGTCGGGATCTCGGCGGTGTCGATGACGGTGAGCAGCGAGATCCCGTCCGGGGCCACGGTGAGCCCGTTGTATTGGCTCACGGTGAAGTTGCCCAGCGGGTGCGCGGCCGCGGGGGCTGCGACCAGGGTCAGCCCGAGAAGGGAAAGCAGCACGGACCCAGCCAGGGTCCTGCTGCCCCCGGGCCAGCGGCCGCGAGAGAACAGGCTCATCCGGGCTGGCTCCGTGCCAACGCCTCGGCGGCCAGCGGTGCGTGCCGGGGCGAGAATCCCTTGTTCGTCTCCAGCGCCAGCTCCAGAGCCGCCCGCCCCTCCTCGACCCTGCCGAGGGCGAGCAGGATCATGCCCCGATGGTAGTCCCACAGGGCGTTCCGGGTGCCGAGCCGCGCAGCCTCGGTGGCGTGCTCGAGGGCCTCCGCGTCGCGTCCGTTCATGTGCAGCGCCCACGCCATCGCGTCCTCGATCTGCACGCTGCGGCGCGTCGAGTACTGCCTCTCAGCGATCTCCAGTGCCTGCTCCGGCCGTCCGTGGTCGGCGTGGTAAAGGACCGACTCGACGTCCTGGACGGCACCCGAGGACTCGTACAGGGCAGCGGCGGCGTCGGCCACCGCGTACTGCTCATCAGCCTCCTCCGGGCGCCCCACGCTCTCCAACAGCTCGCCGTACTCCACCAGGTAGCTCGGCTGCGGAAGACGCTGCACAACGTCCTCGTAGCCCGCCAGCGCTACCTCGACGTCACCGCGTGCGGCGGCGAGCCGAGCCTGACCGGCGAGCAGGGGAACCAGACCCGGGTCTCGCCGCAGTCCCTCGGCGAAGTGCTTGTCTGCTGTCGCGTAGTCGCCTGCGTTCAGGGCCAGCTCGCCGAGGAGGAGGAAGACGAAGGCCTCGTCCTGCGGTGTGGCAGAGACCGCCAGCGCCCGGTCCAGCGCATACGTCGCGTTCGTCACGTCCCCACGCAGCTCGTAGCTGTACGACACGCGGGTGAAGGAGGGCACCCCTGGCCTCAGCGCGGCCATCTGGTCCAGCGTGGTCAGAGCCGCCTCGTACTCCCCCAGCTCGATCTGGGAGTCGGCCAGCACCCCCTTGGCGGTCGAGTCGTAGGGATCCATGTCGACGACCCGCTGAGCGAGAGCGCGGCCCTGCGCGAACTCGTGGCGGGCGTTGGCCAGAGCCGCCTGACCTGTCAGCGCGTCGGCGTTGTCGTCCGGGCGGATCTGCAGCGACCGATCGAGGACCTGCTCCGCCTTGTCGTAGAAGCTGGGGTCTGCCGTCCGGCGGGCCTGGGCCACGTAGGCGAACCCCAGCGACGCCCAGCCCGCGTCGTCCTGCGGCAGCCGACCCAACCGGTCCTGGAGCGCCTGGATGCCGCCGCTGGGGTCGGAGCCGGCACCGAACTGGGCGATCCCTACCACGGCCGGAGCCGGTGCGGGTTCCTGTGCGTCGTCGGCCTGCCGTTGCACCAGCGAGCCACCGACGAGCAGCAGCACCGGTGCGAGCAGCACCGCGAGCAGGATGGAAAGCTTGCGCTGACGGATCACGGCGTCGCCACTCCCTGGCTGTGACGGGTCTCGTCCGGCCGCCGCGCCGGCGACGCGTCCGCGCGCGCGGTCAAGCTGCCGTGACGCCGACGAGCTCGGCGAAGACCACGATGTTGTCGTCGTAGTGACCCGAGCGCGTGTCGAACGAACCACCGCAGGTGACCAGGTGCAGGAAGCTCGGCCCCTCGAAGGTGTACATACGTTCGTTGGGGAAGTCGTCCTTGGGGAACTGCTCCTTGCTGCGCACGACGTAGGTGGCCAGCGAACCGTCAGCACGGGTCACGACCACCTCGGCCCCGATGGCCAGGGACGGAAGCTTTGCGAAGACCGCCGGCTTGCCGCCGCCGTTGACGTGTCCGGCGATCACCGCCCCGCCGGCCTCTCCCGGCGCCGGGCCGGTCGCCCACCACCCGATGTCCATCCACTCCTTCGGGACCTCCAACGTGCGGTCCTCGGTCACGCCCAGCTCGATCAGGGACTGATCCAGCCCGAGGTCAGGCACCGCGATAGACACAGGTGCAGGCGCCTCAGGCACGGTCGCGGCAGCACCGAGAGCAGTCGTCCCCGTGGTTGCCCCGCCGCTCGCTGGGTCGCTGCCCGCAGAGCTACCGGCCGCAGAATTACGGTCCGCCGAGCTGCCGTCCGCTGAGCTGCCGTCCGCTGAGCTGTCGTCCGCCAAGCTACCGTCCGCCGAACTGCCGTCCTCAGAGCTACCGTCCGCCGAGCTGCCGTCCGCTGAGCTGCCCTCCGGGCTACCCCCGGCAGAATCATCGCCCGCTGAGCTACCGGGAGCGGGGTTCCCCGCCCACGGCTGGCCGGCTGAAGAGCCTGCTCGGGCCGACGCCGGGTCGAGCCCCGCCTCGCCGCCGAAGACGAGTGCACCCACCAGGATGCCGGCACCCAGGGCGGCAGCCACACCGAGGCCGACCGCCAGGCGCGCGCGGGTCAGCATTCCAGACGTGCGCGCACCGGCGCCGTTCGGACCGTTCACATCCACCTCGTGCTCACTCTCGTCGTCCCAGTCCTGGCCCCAGAGTCCTTCACTGCCGGACGCATCGCCAACGGGCCGGCGGACGCCATCGTCCGCCGGCCCGTTGGTCGAGGTCACTGATGCAGGCCTGCGGCCCGACGGTTGCGCAGCGCCATCATGCCGAAGCCCAGCAGGCCGAGCGCGAGGAGGGCGCCACCGGCGGTGGCGAAGGCCCCCACCGGGGAGGCTGCACGGGCGTCACCGGTGTCGATGCCACCAGTCGGCATGACGCCCTCACCGCCGCCGCGGTTCCCGCCGCTGCCGCCACGCCCGCTCCCAGCGGTGACCGTACTGGTCACCGTGCTGGTCTCGGTCTGCGTGGCCGTCTCGGTCTCGGTCGCCGTTGCCGTCTCGGTCTCTGTCGCCGTCACGGTCTCACCCGGCGACACCGCAGCCACCGAGGATCCGGAGATCGGCAGCGCCAGGTAGGGGAAGGAGTCAGAGAAAGCGACCTGATTCTCATCGACGCTGTCACCCGCTGCGAGCGCGTCGACCAGGGTGACGTCCGTCGCCGCACCGGTGTCGTCGACGGTGACCGCCCCGGCTACCGCCTGCAGCGAGATGTCCACGACGTCGTCAGCCAGCCGACGTCCGTTGGGGAACCCGGCGTTGTCGCCAGCCAGCACGCCGAGTCGGTTCGGCTCGGCTGCTGGTTCGATGGAGGTGTTCAGCCGCAACTGCTCCGAAGCCGTTGGGTTGGCCGGCTGGTTGAGGCCGTTCAGGCCCGTCAGGTAGATCGCCACCAGATCGGTGCGAGGCGTCTCCTTGATGGGGAGGCCGTAGGTCGCGTTCAGCAAGTACGGCAGCTCCGGGTTCAGCACCTTGTTCACGGCTGCGGCCACCGAGGCGTCGTTCTCAGGGGCCAAGGCGTTGAAAGCGTTCTTGAGGTCGGCCGGGATGACCACCTCGTTGACCAGCGGGTTGCCCAGTCGCGAGACCTGCACGAAGTCGCCGCTCGGGCTCGATGAGCCGTCGCCACCGCGGGTCGTCATGCTGGCACGGTCGGTGGTCGACCAGACCCCGATGACAGGGTCGCCGCTCGGAACGATGCCGAGAGTTGCCTTGGGTACCTGGAGGGCCACCGAGTTGACGTTGTAGCGCGCCAGGGTGTCGTTGCCAACCTCGTCCAGGTCGGGTGCACCGTAGAGGAGGTCGAAGACGCGCAGGTCGAGGAAGAAGGGGTCCTCTGCCTGACCGACGAACGAGGTGATGCCGGGACCGGCTGACACGACTGCCTCGTCGCGCAGGGCCTGGTAGTTAGGCATCGACGTCTCGCCCACGTGCGAGGGAGCGACCGGTGCGTCCGCGACCAGCACCGTCTCGACGCCCGCGGCGGTGATGGCCGTCAGGGTGTAGGTCTGCTTGAACAGCAGGGTCGCGTCGTCGAACGAGTTGACCTCACCGATGTTGTAGATGAACGAGCCATCGGCGTCCGGATCCATCTGCGGCTGACCCGGCAGCGGGTAGTCCACGCTCCCGCGGTTGTCGATCGAGGTGAACTCCCACCGGTAGGTGATGTCCGGGACGGCGTCGCCGTTGGTGTCCACCTTGATGTTGTACCGGGCCTCGTCGCCCTCGGCCCAGGGATAGAAGTTCGGGCCTCCGGCCGGCTCCTGGAACGGGATCCAGTTGGCGATCAGCGTGACGGTGTCTGGAGCATCCGGGCTCACGAATGCGTAGGTGTCCGTGTTGTCGATCAGGGGATCTCCCGCGGTGAGCGGGGCCTCGCGGTGGCTGGACGCCTGGCTCGCGGTAGCCGAGCAGCGCGTAGCACCCTCCTGCCGCGAGCGCCCCTCCCGCGAGGACGGCGGTGGAACGACGCAACGGCTTGTTGGCAAAACGTGGCACAGGAACTTCCTTCCGGCTTAGGTGGCCACGATGGGGCCACCCGGCGCTTCTGGGGACAGGGCACAGCACCGGTGAGGAACCACCTGCACGACCATCATGGCACCATCCGGGCCCTGAATCCACAAGGCCGTGCCCAGGAGAACGCCCCGGCGCTAGGGCCGAACGGGTGAACGGGATTCGTCCCGTTCGACACTCGAGGGTGACCTCTCGTCGGCGGGATGGTGCAGGGGCCTGGCCCGCCAGCCCACCAGCGCCGCCCCCAACGCCACCACCGCCAGGGCCAGCCAGATCGTGGTGTAGACGTCGCGGTCCGATCCCGCAGAGGTGTGCAGGGTGGCGAACACGGCTCCAGCCAGACCCACTCCGCAGATGCTCCCGAGCGCGTCGCTGATCTGCAGCGCGGCGGAGTTGCGACCCTGTTCGTCGGGGGCGGACAGGCCCAGCACCAGGACGCTCGTGCTGGACAGGGCCAGTCCCATCCCCACCGCACCGAGTGCCCACACCGGCGCCGCCACCCACGGGCTGGCGTTAGACAACATGGACAGCGACAACCCGCCCACCCCCAGGGCCACCAGCACCGCCCCGGTGGACAGCAGCACGTGCCGGGACGAGTGCATCCGCGGGCGGCCCTGGACCCATGACCCCGCGGCCCAGCCGAGCGCGCCACTGGTGAGCGTGAGCCCCGCGAGGGTCAGGGACAGCCCCTTCTCCGCGTGCAGCGCCAGCGGGATGTAGGTCTCGGCACCGAAGAAGGCGGCCGTGAACAGGCCGCGGACGGCGATCACGGACGGCAGGCCACGCGCGACCCGCAGCGTGCCCACGGGGACCAGCCGAGGCAGGCTGCCAGCGATCAGCACGATCCCGACCAGGCCCAGTACCACAGCCGTCGTGCTGGGGCTGCTGACCTGCTGCACGGCCCACTGCAGCAGCGCCGCACCCACGGCGATGCCCAGCCCGAGCAGTGCACGCACCCGGCGGTCCTTCGGTGCGGCAGCTCCCGGGACGGGCTTGGGAAGCGCGCGGATCTGGCTCACGAGCATGGCCAGCGCCAGCAGCGCGAACGGGGGCACCACGAGGAAGACCAGTCGCCACGAGTGGTCGGTGGCCAGCCACCCCGCGATCGGCGGCCCGATGACGGCCGGCAGCACCCATGCCGCGCTGACCCAGCCGAAGACCTTCGGCCTGGCCCGCTCGGGGTAGACCGCGGCCACCACCACGTACATCGTCACCACCAGGGCTCCGGCACCACCCCCGCTGACCAGGCGCCCCACCAGCAGGGCGAAGAACGAGGTGGCCACGCCGCACAGCACCAGGCCGCCGGCGAACAGAACCATCCCGGCGACCAGCGGCACGGTGGGGCCGTTCACGTCCGACCAGCTTCCGGCCAGCACCATCCCCAGCAGGCTCGCGGTGAAGAACAGGGAGAACGCGAGCGAGTAGCTGCGTACGGCGTCTAGGTCGGCTGCCACCACGGGCATGGCCGTGGCCACGGCCATCGACTCGAACGCGATGAGGGTGACGAGGCCGACGATGGCCACGCTCACCAACCGGGTGCTGTGGACGCGTTCAGCCATCCGAGCCGGAATCGCCGTCCTTGGGCGCGCGCAGCCCCTCGTAGACCTCCTTGCAGATCGGGCAGACCGGGAACTTGTTGGGATCACGCCCGGGCACCCACACCTTTCCGCACAGGGCGATCACGGGGTCGCCCGACAGCGCGGAGGTTAGGATCTTCTCTTTGCGCACATAGTGCGCGAACCGCTCGTGGTCCCCCGGCTCGACCGGCTGCTCGAGCAGCTCGCGGTCGAGCACCGCGGTGCCCTGCGGGTTCGACGAGGGCGCAGACAGCGGCGCCGGTTCCGGCGGGGGCAGTGGGTCGCTCATGCGCGCAGTCTACGAGCGTGCGGTCAGTTCATGCTGGGGTCGTCGGGATAGCTCGCCACCATGGCGAGGTCGCCGCCCTGGCGGCGCAGCACCAGGGGCCACAGGCCCTCCGGGTCGTCGCTGAAGGCGTCCGAGGCCTCGGACTCGACCACGTACCAGGAGCCGTCGGCGATCTCGTCCTCGAGCTGGCCGACGCCCCACCCGGCGTAACCGGCGAAGACGCGCAAGCCGCTGAGTCCGTCGACGAGCAGGTCAGGAGGCGCGTCGAGGTCGACGATGGCCAGCGAGCCGATGATGCGGCGCACCCCTGGCGGCTCGCTGCCGTCACCGGGAACACGTGCCAGGCCGAGCGCCGAGTCCTGCGAGACCGGCCCACCCGTGTAGAGCCGGCCCGGAACGGTCGCGTAGGGCTGCCACCCGGGCAGCACCGCCTCCACGTCGACCATGGACGGCCGGTTCACCACCACGCCGAGCGCGCCATCGTCGTTGTGGTCCAGGACGAGGATGACCGTCCGTCGGAAGGTCGGGTGGTCCAGGCGCGGGGTGGCCACCAGCAGCCTGCCGATCAGCCAGTCATCCACGCAGCCATCATCGCCCCCCGGGTGGTCCCGCGCAGGACGAGAGCTCACCTCGCGGCGAAGAACGCGACGTCCCCGACCACCCGGACCCTGACCAGAGGCCCGGCTGGGACGGCCTCCTGCGTGCGGCACGTCAGCACCTGCTCGCGCCCGTCCACGCCTGTGCCGAGGCCGATGTCCACCGTGCTGTCGTGCCCGTGGAACCTGACGGCCAGCACCCGTCCGGTCGCGGAGCCCGGACTACCCTCGGGAGCCAGCCGAACCTGCTCAGGCCGCAGCAGGACGGTGCCCGCGCCCCGGGCGTCCTGGTCCTGGCCACGGAGTGCGAGCCTGCCTGCGGCCGTGACGGCCCACCCTTGAGCCGCCTCTGCGGGCAGGGTGACTGCCTCCCCCACCGTCACAGCGACGGAGAGGTCGACGGGGTCGCGGTAGACCGCGTCCGGCGGCCCGACCTGACGCACCACGCCGCCGCCCATGACAGCGACCAGGTCAGCCATGCTGAGCGCCTCCTCCTGGTCGTGGGTGACCAGCAGTGCCGTCACTCCCGCCGCCGCCAGCGCCTGCCGCACGTCGTGGCGCACCGACGCGCGAAGGCCCGCGTCCAGGGCCGAGAACGGCTCGTCCAGCAGGATGATGCGCGGCTGCGGCGCCAGTGCGCGGGCGAGCGCCACGCGCTGCTGCTGCCCACCCGACAGCTCGGCTGGGCGCCGATGGTCGAAGCCCGGCAGACCCACCAGCTCCAGCACCTGTGCCACCCGCGCGGCCCGGCCGGGCGCCCGCCGGCGCAGGCCGAAGCCGACGTTCGCCGCGACGTCGAGGTGCGGGAAGAGCGCCCCCTCCTGCGGGACGATGCCGATGCCGCGCCGCTCCGGCGGCACGTGCAGCTCGGGGCCGCCGACGAGCTGCTCGTCCAGGGCCACCGTCCCCTCGTCCGCCCGCTCGAACCCGGCGATGACCCGCAGCAGCGTGGTCTTACCGCAGCCGGAGGGCCCCAGCACCGCCGCGATGCCGCCGGTGGGTACGGACAGGTCGATCCCGGTCAGGACCGGAGTCCCGTCGAAGGACTTGTGGACGCCACGGATCTCGAGCCGGCTCACGAGGTGATCCCGCCGGCCCGGGTGGCTGCGCCCAGCGGGGGGACGCTCAGCGGGCAGACGTGCGGATCGCAGACGTGCGGATCGCAGACGTGCGGCGCAGCTCCGGTCGCGGCCGGCCGGGTCATCCGCGTCAACGCGAGGGCGGGCAGCGCGGACATCAGCACCAGCACCGCGGCGTAGGGCGCCGCCGCCGCAAAGGCACCGGCGCCCGTCTCGTTCCACAGCCTGGTCGCCAGGGTGTCCATCCCCGTCGGCCGCAGC
>JAABUN010001276.1_pt1 | contig 57436 bp, 66 predicted proteins | sample 5559311 | NCBI WGS metagenome assembly JAABUN01 (sample SAMN10711877, study PRJNA513370) | rock metagenome | isolation source: Antarctica rocks | place: Antarctica: Victoria Land, Siegfried Peak sud
GCCGACTCGGCGCTGCCATCGGCCCCCCTTGGTCAGCTCCGGCGGAGCAGCCCGGGCGAACGGTAGCCGGTCCCGCGACGACCTTCCTCAGCCGTCCTGCAGTTGTCGATGCCGCCCGGCGAAACGGCTCGCCGTCGTCCGAGCCGGCTTGACGATCGCGGTTGTACGTCAGAATGTCCTCGGGCTCGACGGCCGGACCGACATCGTCAAGGCGGCCCTGGCAACGGCGGGGCCTGCCTGCCGTCGCCGAGCTGGTGCACGTGGAAGAGCGGCTGCGTACCTACTTCTGCCGGTAGCCGTGGAACCGACCAGCCGAGTGCTGCTCAGCGGCCGCGGCGGCGCCCCCACGCATAGGCGATGTTGACCGCGGCGATCCCGCCCCAGGCGACCAGCAGCCCACCGATGCCTCCGGTGCCGCCAGCGATGCCGGAGATCGGGATGCCCATCCCGAGCGACCCCAGCGCCAGTGGGAGGCTCGGGTCGCTGCTTGGTCGGCGACGCTGCGGGGCTTCGGTGGCGCGAGCGTCGATGCGCCGGTCGATGTCCCGGTCGAGTCGCTCGAGGAACGACTCGACCAGAGCGCCTTCGTACTCCGGTCCCAGCTCGCGCCGAGCCTCGACCGCCGCCCTCAGCTCATTGCGCCGGGTCTCCCGCTCCGTCATGGCGCACAGTCAACGCCAAACGTGGGATCTCTCGCCAGCATTCGGATCGGCGGGCACTGCGCGCCGCTCTGGTCACTCACCGGCCGGTCGCGGAGAAGTGCTGGTAGTCCTTGATCGACGTCCAGTGACCGCCCCAGCCCCAGCCGACGGCTGCAAAGGCCCGGACCACCGCGCCATCGGCGTGGATCATGCCGGGCTCTCGACGAGACCGATCGAGGTAAGCGCGCGCGGCGACCGGCTCCACGGCATCGCTCCTGCCGACGTACGGGTTCTGCACTGGGTTGACGTCGATCGCCAGGCCGTAAGAGTGCTGGGACCACACCCCGGGTCGACCGGTCGCCGGCCGACAGTTGAAGGCAGCGGTGTCCTCCGCGGCCCGCGCAGCGCTGTTGCCGGCGCCCCGGGGGTCGATGAGCTGCATGCGCACGAGCGGGAAGCGGGCCTCGAAGAGCGACCGCAAGGCGCGTACGACGGGATCCACCGCCCGGACGTTCACCACCAGCTCGCCCCGGTGCACCGCGTGGTCGAACCCCCAGTGGCTTACCTGCAGGTAGCGCAGCTCCGCGAGGGGCACCGGGCACCCCGGCCGCCACGAGGTGCCCATCCGGGCTCGGACGGCGGGCGTGATGCCAGTCACCGATGACGCGAAGGCGGGGCCGGCCGGTCGGGCCGATGCCGATGCCGATGCCGATGCCGATGCCGATGTCGATGTCGAGGGTAGCCCCGAGGGCCCTGTCAGGGGAGCCGCCCGTACGCCGGTGCCTGCAGCGATCGGTTGCCGCGGTGAGATGACCTTCGCCTGCGGGCTGTGTCCCGAGGCGGGCAGCGTGCTTGCGATGACGGCCGCCATCGCGAGCCGCACGAAACGGCCTCCCGGTGTCATCGCGGCCTCCCGACCCTCGCCCGTCCGCTCCGACGGCAGTGGCGAGAGCAGGTACGACGAGGATAACGGCGATCATCACCCCGGGTGGCAAGGTCACGGCTAGAGAACGGTCGCCGCTGCGCCGAACGGGCGACGTACGGTGAGTCGGTGACGCCAGCCGGTCGCTCAGCCCTGCAGCGGTGGGCCGTGGTCGCGGCCGGGCTGGTGGTCCTCGGCGCGCTGCCCGCCGCCGTCGCCGCGGTGCCGGCCAGCGGCGAGGCGGACGTCTCCGCGACCGCGCTGCTGGCCCGGGTCAAGGCGTCGTCCGGTGTCGCCTACAGCGGCTACGCCGAGAGCCGCGGCACCCTGGCGCTGCCGAAGATCCCGCGGCTGTCCGGCGTCGACGACCTGCTCAGCAGCACCACCCGGATGCGGGTCTGGTACGCCGGCCCCGACCGGTTCCGCGTCGACGAGATCGGGCTGATCGGCGAGACCGACACCTACTCCTACGACCAGGGCACCTGGCGCTGGGACTCCGACGAGCACCGGGCCACCTTGATCGTCGGCCGACCGGCCGTCCGGCTCCCGCGCGGCGGCGACCTGCTCCCTGACCAGCTGGGCCGTCGGCTGGCCGCCGCGGCCGAGCCGACTGAGGTTCGACGACTGGCCGATCGTCGCGTCGCCGGCCGTACGGCGCTCGGGCTTCGGATCACTCCCGCCGACCCCGACACCACGGTGGGACGGATCGACCTCTGGGCGGACAAGGCCACCGGCCTGCCGTTGCGGGTCGAGGTCAGCGGGCGCAACACGCCACCGACCCTGACCACCGCCTACCTCGACCTGCGGCCGGGGCGACCGGCCGACCGGCGAACCGAGTTCCACCCACCGGTCGACGCCTCGCTCAACACGACCACGGCGCCCGACATCGCCGCTGCGGTCGACCGGTACGCCGACTTCGAGCTGCCGCCGACGCTGGCCGGGCTGCCGCGCCGGCAGCGGGTGCAAGGAATCGGCGTACAGGGAGGCACGGCGACCTACGGCGAGGGCTACTCGCTGCTCACCCTGCTCCCACTGCCCTCCAACGTCGGCTCGGCGATCCTCGACAGCCTCGACCAGCCGCCGGCCACGACCGTCGACATCACCAACGCCACCGCCGCCGCGCTCAGCACCCCCTTGGCGAACGTCCTCGTACTCAGCAGCGACCAGGGCCACTTCCTGCTCGCCGGCTCGGTCCGGCTGTCGGTCCTCGAACGTGCGGCGCAGCAACTGGTCGACGACCCACCGCCGTACCGCCCGGACGCCCGATGACCGCCGCCATCGCCACCCACGCGCTGACCAAGCGGTACGGCGCGCTGACCGCGGTCGACTCGGTCGACCTCGACGTCCGCGAAGGCGACCGCTACGGCTTCCTCGGCCCGAACGGCTCGGGCAAGACCACCACGGTCCGGATGCTGCTCGGGCTCGTCTTCGCCACCAGCGGTGAGATCGAGGTGCTCGGTTCCCCGATGCCGCGGCGGGCGAAGGTGGTGCTCACCCAGGTCGGCGCGCTGGTCGAGGGGCCGTCGGCGTACGGGCACCTGTCCGGGCGGACCAACCTGGTGCTGCACGACGCCGCCGGACCGGGTGGCGGCCGGCGCACTCGCAAGCGCCGGATCGACGCGGCCCTCGAGCAGGTCGGGCTCTCCGGCGTCGGCCGCAAGCCGGTCAAGGCCTACTCGCTCGGTATGCGGCAGCGCCTCGGCCTGGCCGCGGCGCTGCTCCGTCGGCCGCGGCTGCTGGTGCTCGACGAGCCGACGAACGGGCTGGACCCCCAGGGCATCCGCGAGGTGCGCGACCTGCTGCTCGAGCTCAACCGGGCCGGTACGACGGTCTTCCTGTCCAGCCACCTGCTGGCCGAGGTCGAGGCGCTGTGCACCCGGGTCGGCGTGGTCGACCGCGGCCGGCTGGTCCTGCAGGAGGACCTCGCGACCCTGCAGGCGCCGACCGGCCGGGTAGCCGTCCGTACGCCGGACGCCGGCGCCGCCCTGGCCCTGCTCGACGGCCGGGTGACGCACCGCGAGGATGACCGGCTGCTGGTCCGCGGCACCGACTCGGCAGCGCTCAACGCCGAGCTGGTCCGTGCCGGCGTACGGGTGGCCGAGCTCGGACCAGAGCGCCGGAGCCTGGAGGACGTCGTCCTCGAGGTGACCACGGCCGGCAGCGACCGGGTGACCGGGTCATGATCGCGGTCGAGCTGGCCAAGCTGCTGCGCCGGCCGCGGACCTGGGTGACGGTCGCGCTGCTCACCGGCCTGCCGACGCTGGTCGCGGTCTTCATCGCGGTCACCAAGGTCGGCCCGCGGCCGGGGCAGGGCCCGGCGTTCCTCTCCGCGGTGCTCACCAACGGCAACCTCTTCCCGGCCGCCGCGCTGGCGATCGTGCTGCCGCTGTTTCTCCCGATCGCGGTCGCCGTGGTGGCCGGCGACTCCGTTGCCGGTGAGGCGAATGCGGGCACGCTGCGCTACCTGTTGGTCCGTCCGGTCGGGCGCACCCGGCTGCTGGTCGCCAAGCTGGTGTCGGTGACGGCGTTCATCGCTCTCGCGGTCGTCACCGTCTCCGTCGTCGCGTACTTCGTCGGCACCCACCTCTTCGGCAGCCACCCGCTGCCCAGCGTCTCGGGCACCCAGCTGAGCACCGGCCAGGCCACCGGCCGGGTGCTCGGCGCGGTGCTCTACGTCGGCTGGTCGATGCTGGGGGTCGCGGCGTTCGCGCTCTTCTTCTCGACGCTGACCGACTCACCGCTCGCCGCCGCGCTCGGGGCGCTCGCCGTACTCGTCACCAGCCAGGTGCTGGTGCTGCTCGAAGCCGCCGCGGCCGTGCGTCCCTACCTGCCCACCCGCTACTGGCTGTCCTTTGTCGACTTCTTCCGCGACCCGGTCTACTGGCGCGAGATCCAGCGCGGCGTCGCCCTCCAGGCGGTGTACGTCGTCGCGCTGCTCGGCATGGCCTGGGCGAACTTCTCCACCAAGGACGTGACCAGCTAGGGGCTAGCCGGCGCCGACCGCTCGCAACCGTGCGCAGTCGGTCGGTCCGGGCGCGGCGATGGGCGCGGCGGCCAGCGCGGTCAACGTCAGCCCGACCGCCAGCGGGTCGATCGGCAGCTGGCCGTGCCCGACCCGGTCGTCCGCGCAGACCGACTGCAGCGGTACGTCGACCGCCCCCTCCAGCGACGCGGTCTCGGGGGGGGTGACCAGGTCGTCGACGGTGGTCCAGAGCGAGAGCCACTGCGGGCCGTCCGGGGTCTCGTCACCGGAGTTCAGCCGGCGCAGCAGCGAGCTTCCCGGCGTGAGCTGGGCACAGGCCCCGGTGCACTCCGACGGCGATAGCGCGCCGGCGACCGCGGCGACCCGGGTGCCGTGGTGCGGCGACCCGATCGTGACTATCCGCCGGGCCTTGCGGTCGCCGTCGTACTCCCGAGCCCACAACCGTACGACGACGCCGCCGGCGGAGTAGCCGACGAGGTCCACCGACGGCGCGCCACCAGCCAGCGCGGCGGAAACCGCGTCGTTCACCGCCCGCGCCTGCGCGCCGAGATCTCCGACGGCGCCGCCCGGCAGGGCCACCACCGATGCCAGCCGCCCGCCCGCCCGCAGCCGGGCCAGCAGCACGTCGAAGGCGGACGCCCGGCCGCCGTACCCCGGCACCAGCAGGACGGGACCGGGCAGCGCCTGGTCGACCCGCCGGTCCGGCAGCGCGGCCGACGGCGACGTCAGCCGGGCGACGACGGCGAAGGCACCCACCACGGCAGCCACGATGAGCAGGGAGATCAGGAGCAGCCGCCGTCGGGGGCTCAACGCGGAGAGCACGGTTCCATGGTCGCTCAACGGGCTAGGCTGAGCGGTCGTGCCTCTCGATCCGGCCGAGGATCTCGCCGCCCTCGACGCCACCCTCACCTCGGTCGAGAAGGTGATCGATGTGCCGGCGCTGCGGGCCCGGGTCGGCGAGCTGGGTGACCGGGCGGCCGCGCCGGACCTGTGGGACGACCAGGAGGCCGCTCAGGCCGTGACCAGCTCGCTCTCCTACGCCCAGGGTGACCTTGCCCGGGTCGAGGGGCTGCGACGGCGGCTCGCGGACCTGCCGATCCTCTACGAGCTGGCCGGCTCGGAGAGCGACGAGGCTGCGCACGCCGAGGCGAACGCCGAGCTGACTGCGCTGCAGCGAGAGATCGGCGAGCTCGAGGTCCGCACACTGCTCTCCGGCGAGTACGACGAGCGGCACGCGCTGGTGGCGATCAACTCGGGCGCCGGGGGAGTGGACGCCGCCGACTGGGCCCAGATGCTGCTGCGGATGTTCCTCCGCTGGGCCGAGCGGCACGGCCACCCGGTCGAGGTCTATGAGACCTCGGAGGCCGAGGAGGCCGGGATCAAGTCCGCGACTTTTGCGGTGAAGGCGCCGTACGGCTATGGCACCCTCTCCGGCGAGCACGGCGTGCACCGGCTGGTGCGGATCAGCCCGTTCGACAACCAGAGCCGGCGGCAGACCTCCTTCGCCGCCGTGGACGTCACCCCGGTCGTCGAGGCCAGCGACCACGTCGAGATCGACGAGAAAGACCTCCGGGTCGACATCTACCGCTCCAGCGGTCCCGGCGGGCAGGGCGTCAACACCACCGACTCCGCCGTACGCCTCACCCATCTCCCGACCGGCATCGTCGTCACCTGCCAGAACGAGCGCAGCCAGCTGCAGAACAAGGCCTCCGCGATGGTCATCCTGCAGGCCCGGCTGCTCGAGCGGCGGCGGCGGGAGGAGTCGGCCGAGATGGACAAGATCCGCGGCGGCCGGGCCGACATCTCGTTCGGCTCCCAGATCCGCGACTACGTCCTGCACCCTTACCAGATGGTCAAGGACAAGCGGACCCAGGTGGAGACCGGCAACGTGCAGGCGGTGCTGGACGGCGACTTCGACGCCTTCATCGAGGCCGAGATCCGCTGGCGAGCGGGTCAGCCGCGGGCCTAGCGGACCTGCGCCGCCAGCACCGAGAGCAGCGCCACCAGGGCGACGAGTACGGCGACCAGCTGCGGGCTGAGCGCGAGGGTCGGGCTGTGCACGTGGGCGCGGGAGACGCGGCAGGTGCCGCACCGCCCCTCAACCACGGGACCGGCGCAGACGGCACAGATGAGGTGCTCGCAGGTCATCGGCTCCTCCTCCCCGGCTCTTGCTGTTCCAACAGTCTTACCCATCTCGGCCGGAACGTCAGCCGAAGCTACCGCGCTGGGTAGAGTGATCGCTCGTGATCCGGTTCGAGGGCGTCGGGAAGCACTATCCCGCCAGCAGCCGACCCGCGCTCGCCGACGTCTCGGTCGATGTCGAGAAGGGCGAGTTCGTCTTCCTTGTCGGGCAGTCCGGCTCCGGGAAGTCGACGTTCATCCGGCTCGTCCTCAAGGAGGAGCGGCCGACCGCCGGCTCGATTCACGTCGCCGGCAAGGAGCTCGCCCGGCTGCCCAACTGGAAGGTGCCCGCGCTGCGTCGCCAGATCGGCACCGTCTTCCAGGACTTCCGGCTGCTGCCCAACAAGACGGCCACCCAGAACGTCGCGTTCGCGCTCGCCGTGATCGGCAAGCCACGGCACACGATCGCGGCCGTAGTACCCGAGGTCCTCCAGCTCGTCGGGCTCGAGGGCAAGGGTGACCGGCTGCCGCACGAGCTCTCCGGCGGCGAGCAGCAGCGGGTGGCGATCGCCCGCGCGTTCGTCAACAAGCCGCGGATCGTGCTCGCCGACGAGCCGACCGGGAACTTGGACCCGACCACCAGCGTCGGCATCATGAAGCTGCTGGACCGGATCAACCGGACCGGTACGACGGTGGTGATGGCCACCCACGACGCCGTGATTGTGGACTCGATGCGACGGCGGGTGGTCGAGCTCGAGGCCGGCCGGGTGGTCCGCGACCAGGCCCGCGGGGTCTACGGCTACACGCGCTGACCGTCCGACTTCTGGCCAAACGACGACAGCAGGGACTTTCGATGCGGGCCCGGTTCGTTCTCTCCGAGATGGCGATCGGGCTGCGCCGTAACCTCACCATGACCCTCGCAGTGGTCATCACCGTGGCCATCTCGCTGGCGCTGGTCGGGGCCGGGCTGCTGATCCGCCACCAGGTACAGGACATGAAGGAGTACTACTTCTACAAGGTGGAGATCTCGGTCTTCCTGACCAAGAACGTCACGGCCGACCAGCGCGAGTCGATCAGCCGTGACCTGAACGTGCTGCCGGAAGTGCAGCAGGTCTACTACGAGTCGCAGCAGCAGGCCTTCGAGCGGTTTCAGAAGCAGTTCAAGGACTCGCCGGGGCTGGTGGACAACGTCCGGCCGGACGCGCTGCCGGAGTCCTTCCGGGTCAAGCTCAAGGACCCGACGAAGTACGCCGTCGTCTCCAGCCAGTTCGACGGCCGGCCCGGGGTGGAGGACGTCGTCGACCAGCGCCGCTTCCTGGACAAGCTGTTCCGCATCCTCAACGGCTTCCGCAATGCGGCGTACGTCATCGCCGGCGTGCAGCTGATCGCGGCGACCGTGCTGATCTCGAACACGATCCGGGTGGCCGCGTTCAGCCGCCGCCGGGAGACCGGGATCATGCGATTGGTCGGCGCCTCGAACCTCTACATCCAGCTGCCGTTCCTGCTGGAGGGGGCGCTGGCCGGGCTGATCGGTGCCGGGCTGGCCTGCGGGTTCCTCGCCCTGGCGAAGGTGCTGTTCGTCGACCGCACGCTGCGCGGGATCTTCTCCGCCGGCGTGATCCCCTCGATCGGCTGGCACGCCATCGTCGGCACGATGCCGCTGCTGGTCCTGGGCGGGGTCGCGCTCTCCGCGCTGGCCTCCTTCGTCACCCTGCGCCGGTTCCTTCGGGTCTGAAGCTGCCCGGCTGCCCGCTCGCGCTGCGTATCCTCGTGCGGTGCCCGCCCCCCGACGGTTCCTGTCTCGCGTTGCCGCCGCCGCGGTGACGCTGGTGTCGGCGTACGCCGTCGGGGTGGCGACCGGTGCCAGCATGGCGCCTGTCCCCGCGTCCGGAGCGCCGGCCGAGGGAGTGCTCGACCAGGCGGGTGGCCGGATCGGCGCCACCGCTGAGCACCGGGTCCCGGCCGCCAACCTGCAGGCGGCCGCCCTGCGCGGGATGCTCGACGTCCTGGGGGACCGCTGGTCGGCGTACTACGCGCCGGCGGACTTCACTCGCTTCCGGACCGGCCTGGACGGCTACTACACCGGTGTAGGCATCGAGCTGCGCCGCGGCCCGGACGAGTCGCTGCGGGTGGCGAGCGTGGAGCCGCGCTCGCCCGCGGCGCGCGTCGGACTCCGCAGCGGCGACCAGGTCCTGTCCGTTGACGGCCGGCCGGTGACCCGTCGCTCGGTGACCCAGGTGGTCGGCCAGCTGCGCGGCCCCGCGGGCAGCCGGCTGTCCCTCGTCGTACGCCGTGGCGCCGCGCAGCGGAGCGTGACGCTGCGGCGAGCGGCGTTCGGCCGGTCTGATGTCAGCGTCTTGTCGGCCCCCGGCGGTGTGGTGCGGATCCGGGTGGCGGCCTTCACCCGCGGCGTGGGCGGGCACGTGCGGCAGGCGGTCGCCGCGGCCCGGCACGACCACGCCGCCGGGGTGCTGCTCGACTTGCGCGGGGATCCGGGCGGGCTGCTGGACGAGGCGGTGGAGACGGCGTCGGCCTTCCTCGACAGCGGACCGGTGGTGTCCTACCAGCGGCGGGACGAGCCGCCGCGGGTGCTGGGTGTCCTCGGTCACGGCGACACGACCATGCCGTTGATCGTGCTGGTGGACGGCGGTACGGCGAGCGCTGCCGAGGTGGTGGCCGCGGCGCTGCAGGACCGCGACCGGGCGGTGATCGTCGGATCGCAGACCTTCGGCAAGGGCTCGGTCCAGGCGCCGACCGTGCTGCCCGACGGCTCTGCGCTGGAGCTCACCGTGGGGCGCTACCTGACGCCGAACGGGCGCTCGCTCGAGGGCGTCGGCGTCGAGCCCGACATCGAGGTGCGCCACGGCGAGGACCCGCGGGTGGCCGAGCGCCGGGCGGTGGAGGTGCTCACCGGCCTGGTGGCCGACGCCGCCGGTGGCCGTGGCTAGGTTGTCGGTGGTGCGGGAGAGCGGCCGCAAGCTGGTCGCGCAGAACAAGAAGGCGCGCCACGACTACGCCATCGAAGATGTCTACGAGGCCGGTCTCGTGCTGCTGGGCACCGAGGTCAAGTCGTTGCGCGCCGGGCGGGCCTCGCTGGTCGACGCCTTCGCCGTGGTCCGCGACGGCGAGGCGTGGCTGGTGGGGGCGCACATCCCCGAGTACACCGAGGGCACCTGGACCAACCACGAGCCGCGGCGCGAGCGCAAGCTGCTGCTGCACCGGGACGAGATCGCACGGCTGGTCGGCGACACCAAGGAGGGCGGGCACACCCTGGTGCCGCTGGCGCTCTACTTCAAGGACGGCCGGGCCAAGGTCGAGATCGCGCTGGCCCGTGGTCGCAAGGCCTACGACAAGCGGCAGGTGCTGGCCGAGCGCGACGCCAACCGGGAGATCACCCGCGAGATGGGTCGGCGGGCCAAGGGTCGGGTCTGAGGGTCGGCTGCGGCGCGTCCCACGGCCGCGCGGTCGAAGAAATCCGCCGATTTTGGGGCCCAGACGGTGGGGTTGCCTCGACCGTGCGGAGAGACACGTCCTCCCCGCAACGTCCGATGACCCGGCAGTCCTCGGCCGAGCCGCGCCGGACCTGGGATCAGCGGGTAGACTGGGACCTGTCAGCCGTCGTACGGCGGAAGTTCCAACCCGGGGGTGAACGGTCTCGACTTCGGTTGTCGGGGCAGGGGAAGCGGGCCGAGGAAGGCGACGATGATCTCGTTAACCACGAAACGTCGCAAACAACAAGCGCCGATAATAACGCGCTTGCCATGGCTGCCTAACTAGGTAGTCCGTGGCCGTCAGACCGGGGTTGCCTCCGACCCGGAACCTGGCGTCGCTAGGAGGCTCACCGCCGGACCCGGCTGCGGGGTACGGCGGAAAAATAACAGCAGCTGAGCCCGACACCGGCTCGCCTGTGGGACCGGTGGGGCTGAGAAAATCAACAGCAGGCTACGCCCGAAGAAGCCCTGGTTCGGTACCGAAGGACGCGGGTTCGATTCCCGCCACCTCCACGATCGATGTGATCTTAATAGCTCTACCGGCCGGGGAGTACCTTTGATCGCGACGCCGACCCTAGTCGCAGTGATTGCGGGCTGATCGTCATAGCCCTAAACTGTCTGGAGCAACGCTTGAGCCGATCCTACTGGTCGCCCTCGCAGTTGATCTTCGGGCCGGAACTGGTCCAGCCTTCTCTACTGGCTCTCCGACATTGAGCGTAGTAACCAAGATCGCGACACGATCCCGAGCCTGACGTAGGAGACAGGCCTGGGGCCTCAAGATCCGTAGTCGACCAAGACAACGGTGATGGAGGCCCGGACCAGATGCTCCTGGCGCCAGTACCGGTCGAGGTAGAGCAGGTCGTCGACCAGGCGCACCGGACGGTCCGGCTCGCCGTCGACTCCTACGGCGGCCAGCGGGCTGGGCCTGGCACGAGGCGTGCCACTCCGCCGGCTCGGGCCAGGGCAGCGTGCCGGGGTCGACGTACTCCTCGGTGTCGGCGGCAATGGTCTCGCGCAGCTGCCGCACGTCGATGCACACCGAGCCGAGCCGGACCGCGCGCACGGCAAGCGCGATGGCGAGCAGCACCCGGCCGTCGCTCTCGCCGCCGAGCCGGCCCAGGGTGTTCGCCACGTGCAGGTCCGCGCCGCTGAGCACGCCGGCCCGGTTGAACTCGGCGAGGGCTCCGCTCGACCGCGTGGCGTACCGGACGTCGAACGGGTCGACGGTCTGCACCGGGGTCACGGCGCTCCTTGGTCCAGGGCCGAGGATTGGTCCAGGAGCGCGGACACGTCCTCGATCAGCCGGGAGGCCGGCCGCCATGAGCGCCGCACGGGGCGCCGTCGACGACCGGCGTGGACGGGCCGGACATGCCCCGGAGGAGGAGGTACAGGACGCCGCCGAGGTGGCGGGCCGGGTCGTATCCGGGCTGCCGCCAGCGCAGGAAGCGGTGCAGCGCCACCGGGTACAGCAGCGCCTGCAGCGGGTAGTGCGCTCGCACCATCTCCACGGCGAGCGCCGCCGGCCGGTAGTGCCAGGCCGTCAGCGGCTCCGCGCCGGCCGGTCCGAAGCGGCTCTGTCCCAAACCGCTCAGCCAGTTGGTCTTGTAGTCGACCACCACGTAGCGGGCCTCGCCGGAGTCGCCGGGCAGCCGTACGGGTGCTGCGGGCCCGACTCGTCGTCCTCGAGCCCGAACGCGGCCGAGATGAGCGGTGCGTAGTCCCCGATGTCGGGACACATGACGAGTACGTCGCGCGGCTCGAGCGTCGGGTCGGACGCGAGCAGCCCGAGCAGCACCCTCACGAAGAACCTCGACCTGTCGGGCCGGCCCAGGCAGGCGTGTACCTGCACACTGCGGTCGTCGGCTCGCAGGTGTGGAGGCCCGATCCGCGGCGTGTCGTCGTCCGCCGCGTCGTCCTGCAGCGCCTGCTGCAACCGGCCCAAGAGCGTGGGGGGTCGCCCGTCGAGCGGGTGCTGGTGGTCGGTCACCTCGACGTCGCATCGCGCGAGCCGGGGCTGAAGCTCGCGCGCGTCGCGGCCCGAGCTGGCCAGTAGGGGGTTGCGCGGCAGCGCGACCGTCTGGTCGTCGCGTCGACGGAGGCGACCTCCGGTGGCCGCCGCGACCGGCGCAACCCGTTCGCGGAGCGCCGCCGAAGGATGCGGCAGCCACAGGTGCACGTCGCGCCGAGCGGCGAGCGCGGCGAAGACCTCGAGCTGGGTAGTTGTCAGCCGGGTAGGCCCGAACAGGGACAACCGCGGCGGCAGGTCAACCAGTTCGGGGCGGTCGCGCAGCTGAGCACACGCTGGCGCCAGCCGCACTTCAGCGTCGCACGGCCCTCTCACGTGCCGGCGTTCGTGCTTCTTCCATGATCCGCCGCTGCTCGTCCGGTGGGCGGCCAGCCGGGCGCACACAGGGTGGACGCTCTTGTCGGCGGTGCATCATCGGTCGACGTCGACGAGGCCGTGTGCAACGCGGACGGCCTCTTCGAGCGCCTGGAGCTCCCCCAGCGAAAGGCGACCCCGCTGGGTGCGCAGCGCAGCGAGCGGCACGTTGTGAAGTTCCGTGGCGACGGCGTAGCTCTCGGCGTAGCGGCTCAGCCCCGCCTCGGGCCCGAGCGGAAGGTGGGTCGATCGCGGGCCGGCGGTGCCGGTCACGAGCACGGCGGTGAAGGCGGACAGTCGCCGCAAGAGTGGGTTGATGGTCAAGATCACGACCGGGTGGGCACCGATCCGCGGCATCGCCGCGTCCCACACCTCGGCCCGCAGCGGCGACGGCCCCTTCCGACTCCTCACCGCGGTGAGGAGTCGCTTGCGTCCTCGCCCTCGTCGATCGCCGAGCGACCGCGCCCGTGGAGCGTTGCCGTGACCTCGCTGAGGGGAGCGCGCTCACCGTCGTAGAACTCCTCGACGTCGCGCGCCATGCGCCTCTCGACGGCCTCGCGGTGCAGCAGCCGCAACCCTCGGCGCAGCGCCTCGGAGCGGTCAATGCCGAGGGTCTCAAGGTCCTGCTCGTAGGTTGCTGCCGCCTCGCGCGAGAGCCGCGTCTGCCAAACCGTGCCGCCGGTCGGGCTGCTGAAGGGCACCGTCATGTGTACGACGATGCGTCATACGGACCGCCCAGTCAAGGGAGCTGTGTCCTGCCAGCCTTTCGCTCGTCTACGCCGGCCAAGCCGTTGCACAGACTGGCGTCCATCGGCTTCCGCGGAGGACATCTTCTATGGACGCGTGCTGGGGGTCCAGGAGCTCGAGCGGCCGGTGGTCCTGTTCGCCGTCAAGGCTTCCATGAACCCGAGCGCCAAGGGGCTGCCGTACGTCGGACTGCCCGTGCCCGGTCACTGCTCCTGGTCGTACGTCCACGTTCGCTGGCGGAGGACGTTGCACGCCGCCTCTACTAGCGCGGGCGGCCGCGGGGGGGCAGGATTCACGTGTCCGATACAGCACCAACGAGGAGGTCCCGATGCGCGCTTCCGTCGGTGATCGCGTATGCATCAGGGGGAACTCGGTGGGTACCGCCGATCGGCTCGGTGAGATCCGAAAGATCCAGGGGCCGGACGGCACGCCGCCTTTCGTCGTCCGCTGGGACGACGGACACGAGGGATTGTTCTTTCCGGGGCCGGACGCCAAGATCCAGCCCACGCTCTCGACCAGCGAAGCGTAGCGGCGAGCCGCGCTCAGCCTGCCGGCGGACATGCCTTTGCGGGCAGGCTCACGGGCGCGGCTCCTTTGCCTCCTCCGGAAGGCCTTCGGCCCGCAGGCTGTCGGCGTACCGGCCGCCATGGGCTCGCTTGCTCGTCATCCCGCGACTGACTGAGGTGTACGCCGCCCGGTGCGAGAGCGAGTCGGCATCGGCGGCGAACCGGGCGTCCTGCGGGATCGCGCTGAACTTCTGTCCTTCGGTCCAGGCGGCGGTGCCCGTGCCCAGGAAGACGAACTCCCAGCCCTCGGCCGTCTTTGCGGTGATCAGCGCGTTGACCTCATCGAGGGTCGTAGTCGTCGAACTGTTCTCCTCACCGTCGGTCTGGATGACGCAGATGACGTCGCCGCTGAACTCGGCGCGGTGGCCCGTCAGCCAGGCGTCGGTGCCCTTGATGGTGGTCGCCACCGCGTCGAGCAGAGCGGTGCCGCCGGCGGGCTGGTAGCGGTTCCCCCGCGTCCCCAGCGGCGGCACCTCCCGCAGGTCGACCGCGACGTAGCGGACGTCGAAGCTGGTGTCGAACAGGGTCAGCGACAGCAGCGCCTTGCCGGTACCGGCCCGCTGCTCGTCGAGGAAGGCGTTGAAGCCCTCGATCGTGCTCGCAGCCAGTGGACCCATGCTGCCGCTCTTGTCCAGGACGAAGTTGACGAGCACGTCGGTGGGCTTGCTGGTTGGACCGGTCGCCGAGGTGTCGGTCATGGTGAGGCTCCTTTGTGATCAGCGGCCCGCGAGGGCCTGGATGGTGCGGCGGTCCCGGCCTGTGCCGCGGCCGGTTCGCCAACTGGGAGTGCAGGTGGCCGGTCGGGCCGGGATCGCCACTACGACGACCACGACCTCCGCGGCACCGGCCCACCCGAGACGGAGAGAGCAGCAGGGGTCTTGGTGGCAGTGGTCGCGGGCGGGGCCTCGGTAATGGAGCATCGCTCAACCTCCTGACAGTTTTCGGATGGCGTCCTCCTGCGCGGTACGGGCTGCCGTAAGCCGCTGCCGGAACCTGGCCGAGCCCAGGTAGTGCTCGACCGCCTCGGCCACCAGGCGATTGACACTGGTGTTCGTGACCGCCGACGCCGCCTTGAGCGAGTCGTACGTCGTCTCCGGGAACCGCACCGGGTAGGCGACCCGAGGCTCGCTGCTCCGGGCGTTGCTGCGCTTCGCCGGCTTGTCTCTCCGTTTGTCATCCACGATATTGATGATATCATGCTGATGCAGCGAAGGTCTACCGCTGTTCTCGGGAACGTCGTACACTCGCCATGGGTCACGAGCGCAAGCGTCAAGCCCCGGCTCGCTGGCCGGCATCCCGCCCCGCTGCGGGTGCCCCGGGTGACGACCCGCCCCGCGCGACGTGCGCGGGGAAGCAGCGGATCACCGACAGCGCACGCGCTCAGCCCCCGGACGATGGTGATCCATGCCCCTGCGGTGTCGCCGGGACGACACCAACAGGACATGGATCAAGCCGGGTCGGCAGCGCATGCGCCGACCGGGGTCCACGAGGCTCCGGGAGAAACCCATGCCACGCGTCCCACCGCTCAGGCGTTGTACGTCGTACGAGGCCGGGCACACCGTTCACTGGATCCAGGCGCTGCACACCGCGAACAAGCCGGAGGTCGCTCGCCGTACTCGCAGGGGCACGCTCGTCGCCGTGGACGGCGACGTCCTCACGATCGGCTTCGCCGTTGACGCGGAGCCGGAGGTGCTTCCGCAACCACGAGCCCCAGCGGCTGCTGGCCATCGCCCGCCGGCTGCCGACAGCGGTCTCCTTGAACGACCGGTACTGCATCCTGCTCGTCGACACGTACTGCTTCTCCGTTCGGCCGGCGGCCAGGGGTCCGCTGGTGCCGGTGCCCGGTCGACGACCCGGTGGACAGCAGTCCGGAGGCGCTGGCCGAGCGGACCCGAACCCACGGCGGCTTTAGCGTTCCGCTGTTCCCGGCGGTTCCGACACTGTCGGACCCTCCTGGCATCGTCATACCCGAGGTGTGATGGACTTTGCAAGGACTGGTGGCGACGGTGGTAGGGAGGTGCCAGACGATGACCAGTGGTCAGCACCGCGCGCTTGCCCAACTACCTCCCGCTACGCCGGAGGCCGATGGGTCAGTTGCTGCAACCCCGTGGCGCGACCGACTACGCGCCACCTGGAACGTCCTTGTAGGCAGCATCGGCGTCGTGGTGGGGCTCATTCCGCATGTCCTGCACCACATTGGGCTTCTCGCCGGCACCGCACTGCTCGCCGGATCGGGGGGCACCGCGCTCTTTGGGGCCGTCGGCCTGCTGGCCTCGGTGCCGTTCCTCTTGCGTCTGCGCAGACGCTTCCGGACGTGGCGGGCGCCTGCCATCGGGCTGCTCGTCTTCGCCGCGATGTTCTCGCTGTCGTCGTTCGTCATCGGCCCTGCGATCAGCGGCTCCACAAGCGACAAGCCGCCCTCTGCTCCCGGCCTTGACCACAACTCGCATCACTGAAGCACGTGCGCGCTCACATCCTTGCTCTGATCTGAGTACGGCAGTCTTGCTGATGCCGTGGCGCTTCGCGATGTCTCGGCTGGTGGCACCGGCCTGGTAGTCCTCGACCACCTGGTGCCGGACGGCAGTCGGGAGCCGTAGTGCCATGGAGTGCATCGGCCGGGGCATCGGGGAGGGCTGAGCTTGTGGCTGGAGCTCCTTCTTGATTCGTACAGTGACGCTCTGTACGCGCTCCAGCACGTCGGGAGACCTGGAGTAGCGTTGCAGGACCTCCACTGCCCAGTCGGCTGCCCGGCGCCTGGGAACGACGCTGCTTCGGACGGGAGTATCAGCGCTGCTGCGCTACAGTAGCGCTATGGCGACCATCCAGGTGCGCGACGTGCCCGAAGGAGCCTATGAGGTGCTGCGCCGGCGGGCACGCCAGGCCGGGCAGTCGATGCAGGCCTACATGCGCGGCGAGATCGTTGCCATCGCGGCTCGGCCGACCAAGAACGAAGCAATCGAGACGATCGAGGCCATCCTCGGCGGGATCGGCGGGCCCGGTGCCACGGCCACGTCGATCCTGGACGATCTTGCCGCCGACCGCCGCTGACCGCAACGCCATGGCGATAGTGGTCGACGCCTCCGCACTCGCGTTCTGCCTGCTTGGCGCCTCGCCCGGGCATCGGTCACTGCGTCGGCGCCTGGCGGCTGACACCTGCCACGCTCCGCACCTCCTCGACGCGGAGATCGGAAACATCCTCCGGCGACGCGTTCTCCGGGGTGAGCTGCCGGTGGCCGACGCGTCGGCCTTGCTCCGCGCCGCCGCGCCGCTCATCGACTACCGGTACGAGATGACCGGAAGCCTCGGCCTGGGAGCCTGGGCACTGCGGGAGAACCTGACCTTCTACGACGCGCTCTACGTGGCCCTCGCTGCGGCGTTGTCGGTCCCGCTCCTCACCGGGGATCGTCGGCTGTCGCGAGCGCCCGCTCTGCCCTGCGCAGTGGAACTGACCGGAGAGGGGTCGTTCGGCTTGCCTGGTGCCTCGGCCAGACGTCACGGACCTGACGGTCCTCCGCGCGACACCAACGTCGGTGGGAAGACCAGCTAGTCGCGCGCCGTCACGTCGATCCAGACCAGCCGGTGGTCCGAGGTCGGGAAGGGGTACGTGCCGACGAGCCGGAAGAGGGGATTCTCCGAGCTGGGCCAGAAGACGCCCGCGTCGTCGATACGCAGCTGCCGGCTCGGCAGCACGTAGTCGGTTCGGAGGTTGCCCGGGCCAGGGACGTCGGCGAAGTCCGCGGTGTCGTAGCGCGGGTCGCTCCGCTGGTAGTCGTTGGCGCCGCCCTGCCGTCGCGCCTGCTCGACCGCCCCCCGGCTGGTCGGTGTCACCGCCGTGTTCACCAGCGGGTTGTCGAGGAGCTGCTGGACGGTGCCGGGGACGCTGTCACCGTCGATCGGGTCGCTGTTGAGGTCACCCGCGACGACGAAGGCCTCCCCCCGCTGCAGGCCGCCCCGGCCGCCGCGGTCGTCGTAGACGTAGTCGCCCTTGCCTGGGCTCACGTAGTTGGCCCAGAAGCGCACCTCGTCGTGGTTTCGGCGACCGTTGCGGTCCTCCGCGCCGTCGAAGACCGGCGGCGTCGGGTGGCTGACGAGGAAGTGCAGCCGCTCCCCGCCGAACCGGATCGGGACGTCCCAGTGGCTCTTCGAGGACAGCCGCACGTGGCGCAGCTCCTCGCCGGAGTACCAGTCGGCCGGCTGCGGGGTCGACGGGTCGTCGGGGAGCAGTGCGTACGGCATGTCCTTCCACAGGAACTGGCGGAAGGTGCGCACCGCGGACTCCTCGATCGGGAGGCGCGAGTAGACCGCCATGCCGTACTGACCACGGAAGAGCCCGAAGCCGTACGCGTCGTCCGGTCCGCCGACCGAGCCGTCGTTGTTGAGGTCGTAGCCGGAGGGCACGCCGGTGTTCGATGGCGCGGTGTAGCGGTAGGGGTAGATGATCGGCTGCGAACCGTGGTGGCCCACCGCGAGGTAGTTCCGCTGGAACAGCTGCAGCGCGGCGTGCTCGGCGTCGTAGTCGAACTCGTTGATGAGCAGGATGTCGGGCCGCACCCGTTGGATCACCTCCGCCACCGCCGCGGCCTGTGGGTCGTCGGGCGTGCTCAGGTTCTTGACCAGCTCGCCCTTGGCGCTGCGGTTGAGCGAAGCGTTGTACGTCGCCACCCGCAGCGGCGGCGTTACGCGCGCACTGGTGAGCGGCCCCTTCTCCGCCGCGGTGGCGCCCGCACCCGCCAGAGCGGTGAACGACGCGGCGAGAACGGCGGTCGCAGCGGTGACGGCGGCGAGGCGGGAGCGGTGCCTGAGCATGAGACTCCTTCGGTCGGTGAGCCGTTCCGGGGCCGCGACGTCAGTCGCGCGACATGGCAAAGGCGAGAAACTGCGTGACCTGGGTGCCGCTGAAGTTGTTGTCGCTGACCAGGATCAGCGAGCGGCGACCGTCCGGAAGCCGAGGGCCGAACGTCATGCCCTCGAGGTTGTCCAGCGTGATGCCGAGGGTCCCGAGGTCGAGGACCAGCGTCTTGCGCGCGGCGACCAGCTGCCCGTCGTACCGCTTGATGCTCCCCAGCCCGGTCACGTCGGTGGCCCCGGAGGTGTCCACCAGGTAGATCTTTACGTTGTTGCCCACGCCGACAGAGAACGAGCGCTCGAGCGCAAGCAGGGTGTGCCGGTCGAGGGCCAGCAGCTCCACCAGACCGTTCGTGGCGAACCCGCCGGCCGGCACCGGCTCGGCCGCCACCGGGCCGGTCCGGTAGACCACGGTCCGGTCGAGGCTGCCGCTGCGGAGGTCGTACCGCAGAAGGCGCGACGGGCTGCCGTGGTCCGGGGTCGCCGCCGGCCCGTCCTGCTCGAGGGCGTTCTCCGTGGCGGTGAAGAGGTATCCCCCGCCGGGTGTGATGGTCGCGCTCTCGAACGCCAGGTTGTCGCGAATGCCCCGCGAGGCGTCGGCGACCGGGCGGTACGGCGGGGCCACTGGGAGTCCGTACCGTTGCCGGCCGTCTCGGCCGAAGACCCCGACGAACGGGTCGATGAGGGCCGACGCATCGCCTTCGGACGTGATCACCAGGCGCCCGTCCGGGAGGACGGCGATGCCCTCCGGGTCAACGGTCCCTGGACCGAACTGCCGGCCGCCGGGCCGGGTCAGCGTGGTGACGTGGCGGAAGCGCACGTCGCCCTCGTTCAGGCGACCGTCGGAGAGGTCGATCGAAAGCGTGTAGAACCGCGCCGGGTCGATGTCGCCGCGGTCGTCGGACAGGGCGACGTACTCGCGGCGGTCGGCGTCCCACGCCAGGCCGGATAGGCCGCCCACCTCGGTGCCCCGAAACGTCGTGCCGGTGGCGAAGAGCTCCTGGCCGATGAGATCCAGCGCGGGACGCGTCGCGGACGCGGTCGCCGCCGGTGGCGACGTGGCGGCGGCCGGGGAAGCGATCCCGGGCAGGACCACGGCCGGAGCGAGGGCGAGAGCCAGAGCGGCGGATACCGGGCGGCGGAGACGGCGAGCGGGCACGAGGACCTCCAGGGGGTTAGGTGTAACGGGGCAGATGCTGTCGTTGCGGGGTGCCACCTCGACGACGGCGAGGTGGCCGGCTGCCGAACACCAGGCGACGGCTGCTAGCTGCGCGTGTCAGTCCCCGCGCGCCGATCGCCCTGAGGCTGCGTAGACAATATGCTACGGTACCAGTGTGGTGACCATTCCCCAGCGAGAGCTCCGCAACAACGTCAGTGACGTGCTGCGTCGAGCGCAGAGCGGGCAGCACTTCACCATCACCGTGGACGGGCGACCGGTCGCTCAACTCGGGCCGATCGAGGGTCCGCACCGGGTGGCTTCGGCAGGCCGGCTCGCCAGCATCCTTGCCGGTACGCCGGTGGACGAGCGATGGAGCGAGGACCTGGAACGGCAGCGAGGCGAGGACCGGGACTCCGCCGAGGAGCCGTGGTCCTGAGGCCTGCCGTCGTCGATACCAGCGTCCTGGTCGGCAGTGACCGACGGTTCGACGTAGACCTCGACGAGGACTGGGCCATCAGCATCGTCACGGTCGGGGAGATGGAGGCCGGCGTGTTGTTGGCTGGTGATCCGACCGCTCGCGCAGCTCGGCTGCGACGGCTCACTGCCGTCGTCGGCGACGCGCCCGTGCTGCCCGTGGATCGCGCGGTTGCTTCCCGCTACGGCGAGCTCAGAGCCGCGACCGGTCGTCGGGCGACGAACGACCTGTGGATTGCCGCAACCGCTCTGGCTCACGACCTCACCCTGGTCACGGCGGACGAGCGTCAGGCGGCCCTACCCCTGGTGCGGAGCCGGGTGTTGCGCTAGCCCGGCTCGGTTGACCTCCACGTCATCGATGCCGCGTGCGGTCCAGGGCGGGGTTCACGGCGGAGCCGTGACCGGAACCGTCGGACCCTCCTGACATCCTCAACCCCGAGGTGAGGGACGTGACTGGTCGTGCCGCGGAGGAGGGGCGCTCGTTCACCATCGTGCCCCGGGGGCCTTTCTCACTCCAGGAGCTGGCGACCTTCGGCTTCGGCCAACGTGCCGGCGAAGACTTCGATGGCGTCATGCGCCTTGCGTTCTGCATGGACAACTACCGCGACCAGGTGGGCGTCGAGATCCGGGAGGACGCGTCCGGAGTGCATGGCATCGTCGTTGGAGAGGGTGACCTGCCTGCCGTTGTCCGCCAGGTGTCCCGGGTGCTCTCGCTCGACCACGACGGGGATGCGTTCCTCCGAGTGGGCGAGCGCAACCCCGTCATCGGCAGGTTGCAGGCGGCTTCCCCTGGTCTTCGTCCGCCACTGTTCTACTCGCCGTACGAGGCCGCCGCCTGGTCGATCATCGGCGCGCGGCGCCCGGCTCGTCAGATGGCGGAGGTACGCCGCCGGATGAGTGAGACCTACGGGCGGGTCTTCGAGCTCGCCGGTCAGCAGCTGGCCGCCCTTCCCACGCCCGACCGCATGGTCGCGATCGAGAGCTTCCCGGGGCTCACCGAGGACAAGATCGACCGGCTGCACGGCGTCGCCCGAGCAGCCCTTAGTGGTCAGCTCGACATCGATCGGATATCGGCGATGGACCCGGCCGAAGCAATGGCCGACCTGCAGACAATCAAGGGTATCGGGCCGTTCTACGGCGCCCTCATCGTCATTCGAGCCGCAGGCCATGCGGATGTCCTCCCGACCAATGAGCCTAAGTCGCTCGAGCTCACCGCTGCGCTGTACGGGCTGCCGAGGCCTCCCACGCCGGTCGAGTTCGAAGCCATGGCAGCGCCTTGGCGACCATTTCGGACCTGGGCGGCCGTTCTCATCCGCGCGGCTGGTCCCGCGGTGTTGGCAGAGCAGCCGAGGCGGCAGACTGACGGTTGACGCCCGGTCGGGGCTGCCGAAGCGGCACCACCAGCTCCGCACTACGGTGCGAGCAGGTGCCCGAGCGGGCGTCCGGAGCTTCTCGTCAAGAAGGAGATGCATGGTCACCGTTGGACTGCTTGCCACCCTGTCCGCCAAGCCTGGGAAGGAAGCGGAGCTGGCCGACTTTTTGGCGGGCGCGCTGCCGCTGGCCGAGAACGAGCCAGCGACGACCGCCTGGTTCGCGATCAAGATCGATGACTCGACGTACGGCATCTTCGACGTCTTCCCCGGCGCGGACGGCCGCCAGGCGCACCTCGACGGCCCCATCGCGGCGGCGCTCATGGCCAAGGCCGACGACCTGCTCAGCTCGCCGCCAGAGATCAAGCCGGTCGACGTACTCGCCGCCAAGCTGTAGGGCCCACCGTCCTCCCTGCCCGAGGACAGGTGCAGCCGAAGGGCATGATCGATCTCGGAAAGAAGGCGCGGACGGGCTGGACGTGATCGCCACCACGGTGATCACACCGCGGGCGCCAGGAAGCGCTCGACGTCCGCGGCTTCGGCGTCAAGTGCCGACGCGTCGGCGGGTGGCAGCTGACCGAACGCCGTCAGGACGACCTTTTTGGCCGGCATGCCCCAGGTGGCCACGGCGCGGCCGCGGACGAGCGCGAACGGCCGGAAGATGCCGTTCATGGTCACGAGCGCCGCCTCGTGCGCGCCCAGGATCGGTTCCCGCGACGTCCAACCCAGCAGCAGCGGGTCGAAGGCACCCAGCAGTAACGGCGGCGGAAGCGGCGCGTCCCGCTCGTGGCCGGCCAGGTCGAGGAGGCCGTCAGCGCGCTCAGCCAGCTCGGAGCCGATCCCCCCCAACCCCCGCCGAGCGTCGCGCAGCGGCAACCCCGCCCACCGCGCGAGGTCGCGATCCGTGGCCGGACCGTGGCCCGCCAGGTAGCGACGGGCCAGCTGCGAGAGAGCGGTCTCGCGGTCGACCGGCGGGGGAGGAGCACCCAACCAGTCCCGGACGAGGACGTAGGCGTGGTCGCCGCCGAGCATCGGCCCCCGTACGGCGATGCCCCGCAGCGACGCCTGCGCGAGGATGTGTACCAGTGCCTGGCCCTGGACCCGCACATCGGCCGCGGCGATCCGTTCCCGGAGCTGGCCACGGGTCAGCGGCCCGTCGTCGGTCAACGAGCGTTCGATCACCTCAACGCCCCGCTCGGCCGCGGCCGGCGACACGCCCTCCTGGGCGAGCCGGCGGGCACTGCCCGTGAAGAGCGGCGGCGTGGTCAGCGCGTGCAGCCACCAGTAGTCCTCGGTGCGGACCAGATGCAGCGTGCCGCGGTTGAACCAAGTGATCACCAGCGAGCGATCGACCGTCAGCGCCCGGTCCACGTCGGCAGCCCTCAGGCCCGTCGTACGCGCCCGAATCGCCAGCCGCGCTCCACGAGGGTCCTGTCCCTGTACGGCGAGCAGCCGCTCGACGACGTCGACGGCGCTGCGGGCCGGCGGGCCGGACAGCAGCTGGGCAGCGAGCCGCTCGGCGACCATCCCGGATGACGTCGGCACGGGTGCATCATCGTCGTCGCCGCCGCCGCCGAGGTGCAGCGGGCCGGGCGTCGTACCCTGATGCCCCATGGACACCGGGATCGGCTTCTTCTCCACCCACGACGCCATGGACCCGGGGTCGCTGGCCCGCCTGGTCGAGGAGCGCGGGCACGAGTCGCTGTTCTTCGCCGAGCACACGCACATTCCGGCCGGCCGCCAGACGCCGTACGCCGGTGGCGGCGAGCTCCCGCGCAAGTACGCACACACCTACGACCTGTTCGTGACCCTGACGGCCGCCGCGGTCGCCACGACGAGGTTGCGGATCGGCAGCGGCATCTGCCTGGTGATCGAACGCGACCCGATCATCACCGCCAAGGAGGTGGCCAGCGTCGACGTCCTGTCCGGCGGGCGCCTGGAGTTCGGCGTCGGGGCCGGCTGGAACCGCGAGGAGATGGCCAACCACGGCACCGACCCGCGCCGGCGGATGGCGATCCTGCGTGAGCGGGTCGAGGCCATGAAGGCGATCTGGACGCAGGACGAGGCGAGCTACGCCGGCGAGCACGTCGCCTTCGACCGCATCTGGTCCTGGCCCAAGCCGGCGCAGCGCCCGCACCCGCCGGTCCTCGTCGGCGGGAACGGGCCCACCGTGCTCGACCGCGTGCTCGCGTACGGCGACGCCTGGTTCCCCAGCTACGCCCGCGGGGGAGCGCTGGACAGGGTGGACGAGCTGCACGCCCGGGCCGACCGCCCGATCGAGCTGATGGTCATGGGCATCCCGGCCGACCCCGCCGCGCTCGAGCGCTTCGAGGCGGCCGGCTTCCGCCGGGCGGTGCACTGGCTGCCCTCGGCCGGCCGAGGCCCGGTCGAGCGGGCGCTGGACCGCTACGAGGCGGCGGTCGCCGAGCTGCACGGCGAGTGAGCCCCGCCGAGGCGCGCGCCCGGTTCGCGGCCGCGCGGGTGGCCCGGCTGGCCACCGCCGACGCCTCGGGGCACCCGCACCTGGTGCCCATCGTCTTCGCTGTGGCCGGCGAGACGGTCTACAGCGCGGTGGACGCCAAGCCCAAGCGCACCACCGCCCTGCGCCGGCTGGCCAACGTGGCAGCCAACCCGGCGGTCGCCGTACTCGTCGACCACTACGACGACGAGCACTGGGACCGGCTGTGGTGGGTGCGCGCCGACGGCACCGGCCGCGTGATCGCTCCCGACGACGCAGAGGTACGCCGGGCGCTGGCGCTGCTGGCCCGGCGCTACCCGCGGTACCGGGATCACCCACCGACCGGTCCGGTCCTGGCCGTGGACGTGACGCGCTGGTCGGGCTGGACCGGCCAGTCCTCGTCGGGGCCCCGGACGTAGGGCAGCCGGCCGAGGCGGTTGGGCCGGCTCGAGTGGGTAGGGGTTCGAGCGGCGCGGCTGGCGCGCCCTATCCGGAGGTGTTCCACGTGCGTCTAGGTCGAGCAGGTCTGCTGGCAGCCGCGGTGTCTTTCGCCCGTAGCCCGCAGGGACGGCGCCTGATTGCTCAGGCCCGCCAGAAGATGGACACCCCGCAGAACCGGGCGAAGGTCCAGGAGACCGTCGCCGGGATGCGCCAGAGTCGAGGGCGACGCCAGGCTTAGGGCGCCCGCCCTCAAGCCTCGTCCTCCAGCAGCCCCGTTCGGCGATGAACAACATCATCTCGATCTCCTCTGAGCGGCTCGACCTGACGTCTTCGAGCCTGCGGATCGGAGGAGACCCGGCACATCGGGACGAGTGCCGGATCTACGCCTGGCCGCCGGCAGGAGGTGCCTTAGCCGAGACGTTCCCTGGCACCTAAGGCGTCCTGTCGGGCCCGTCCAGCGGCTGGGCACTCGTTGATCGATCCTTCGCCAGCTCCCGGCCGAAGGCGGCAAGCCGTGCGGCGTTGAGACCGGTCGACACATCCACGAGGGTGCGCAACGGCTGCAGCTGCAGCAGGCGGGCCAGGCCCACGACCCGCGGCACCGAAGCGGTACGCGCCCACGGTCGTCGCAGTGACCGCTCGACCGCGGCGGCGACCCACTCAACCGGCACCCCCGGCGACAGCACGCTCTCCGGGCCCCCCACCGCAGGTTGGTAGCCGCGGGACCGGGCCAGCCACTCGGTCCGCACCGGTCCGGGGTTGACCGAGTGGACCAGCACGCCGCGGTGCCAGACCTCGCGGCGCAGCCCCTCGACGAACCCGTCGACGGCGTACTTGGTCGAGGCGTAGACCGTCAGCGGCGGTAGCGACACCCAGGCGGCACCGGAGGACATCATCACGACATCGCCGGTCCCGCGGGCGAGCATGCCCGGCAGCACCCGCCGGGTCAGGTCGACGAGGGCCACGACGTTGGTCGCGTAGAGCCGCTCCACGTCGTCGGCGGACATGTCCTCGACGAGCCCCTCCCAGCCGATCCCCGCGTTGTTGACCAAGGCGTCGATCCGGCCGTGCCGGTTCAGCACCGCCTCGACGAGGGCGGCTCGTTGGGCGCGGTCGGTGACGTCGCACACCTGCGTCTCGACGCCGGGCGTGGCGTCGGCCAGTGCGCGGAGGCGGACCTCGTCCCGGGCACACCCGACCACCGTTGCACCGCCGCGGGCGAGGCGCTCGGCGGTGGCCCGGCCGATGCCGGCGCTGGCCCCCGTCACGACGATCACCCGGCCACGGACCTTCCGCACCGGCTCCTCCTATCGGTAGCGCGCCATCGGTAGCGCATCTACACCCTCAGGCTGCCGGCGAGTGTCCGCAACCCGGCTGGCCGTCAGCCGGTGCCGGTGAAGTCCGGCTCGCGGTCGCGGCTGCGCTTGAGCTCGAAGAAGCCGTCCGTCCCCAGCACGAGGAGTACGCCGTCCCACAACCGGCCGGCGGCCTCTCCGGCCGGCGCCGGCGTCACCACAGGACCGAAGATGGAGGCCCCGTTGACCGAGAGGATCGGCGTCCCCACGTCGATCCCGACCAGGGAGATGCCCTCCTCGTGCGAGCCGCGCAGCATGGCGTCGTACTGCCGGTCGGTGGCCGCGTCGGCGAGATCCATGGGCAGTCCGGCGGCGGTCAGCGCGTCCTCAAGGGTGCCCCGGTCGTTCGGTCGCTCCTCGTTGTGGAACCGGGTTCCGAGCTCGGTGTACAACCCCCCGAGTACGCCGTCGCCGTACCTCTGCCGCGCCGCGACGCAGACCCGCACCGGCCCCCAGGCCTCGTCCATGCTCCGGCGGTAGTCCTCCGGAAGGTCGCGACCCTCATTGAGGATCGACAGGCTCATCACGTGCCAGCGCGGTCGGACCGGGCGCACCTTGGTCACCTCGACCAGCCATCGGCTGGTAAGCCACGCCCACGGGCAGCGCGGGTCGAACCAGAAGTCGACCTCGGTCACCTGCCCGCCGGCAGGGTCGGTCCTCGCGATGCTGGCCGGTACGCCGTCGGACATGCGATGCCTCCTCGGGATCGGGCGGGACGAGTACCCGGGCCAACGCCGGGCGCCCGGCAGTTCCTTCCGCCCGCGCCGATCAGCCCAGGACCATGCTCACCGCGTTGTCCAACGGGCCGGGTACGTCGACCATCACCGGTTGCGCGCCGAGCTGCAGGCCGGCGGCGCCCCACTGCACCGGGGAGCCACCGACCTGCGCGGCGACGGAACCGGTCGGTTCCCCCCGCTTGAGGGTGGTGCCCTTGTCGCTCCAGAAGACCAGCGTGCTGCCGTTCGACCGGCCCAGCGCGATGCCGCGCACCCCGGCCCGGTCCAGCGACCGCACGGAGGCGCCCCGGGTCGCCTTGACCAGGGCCTCCAGCGCGACCCCGGTGGAGCGGACGGTCCCGTCCGGCTCGACCAGGCCGTACCGCGGCTCATCGGCGTTGCGCCCGGTGGGATCGGCGGCGAGCGGCAGCCAGATGACCCGGCGTACGCCGCCGGCGAGCAGCAGGGTGACGGTCTTCGTGAGCTCGCCGGCGCGAGCCTTCTGGTCGGAGGTGCCCTGCTGCCAGAACATGCCGACCTCCCATGCCTCGACCGGGAACTTCGGCGGCAGGGTGGCGTGCACGTAGTCGAGCAGCGCCGGGACGTTGTCCCACTCCTCGTAGAAGTGCAGCTGCCGGATATCGACCACGCCGTCGGCGGCGAGCCGGTTGGCCATGGCCAGGTAGGCCAGGTTGCGGGTGGCCTGCTCGGTGCCGAGAGCCGACCGCAGCCCAGCGACGTCCGACACCGGCGGGAAGTCGGCGCCCCGGGTCGTACGGCGGCCGTAGTACCGCTGGTAGGCGGCCACCGCCTCGTCGTCATGGCCCTGGGAGAGCAGCCGGTCGGCGATGGCGACGCCGTACGCCGTGCTGCTGATACCCGGATCGACGATCTTGGCCGACGGGTCCACGGCGCGGATGACGCGCACGGCCACGGTGAGCAGCTTGACGTAGTCCTCGGGCGACCCACCCCACATCATGTCGCTGTTGATCTCGTTCTCGAGGGCGTACTCGTGCACGCCTTTGCTCGTGTAACGCTCGACCGCGGCGCGCACGAAGCTCTCGTACGTTCCGAGGTCCTTGGGCATCAGCGACTCGGTTTTCTGCTTCTGGCCGCGGACGTGCTTGCCCCGCCCACCGGTGGCCCAGCAGCTGCCCACGCGGATCTTGAGGTAGGTGGTCAGGCCGAGGCGCTGGCCGGATTCGACGTTGGAGTCCGTCGTACGCCAGTTGACCGCCCCCGGCTCCGGCTCCACGTCGCACCAGACCATCTCGTAGAAGGTGGCCCCGCCGGAGAGCTTCTGCAGGTACGGAGCGAAGTTGTCGATCCGCTTGTAGTCGAACTTGGCGCCCAGCGGGTTCGCTCCCGCCGCGACCGGCGGTCCGGTGTAGGCCGGCGGGGGAGCGGTGGAGCTCGGCCCACCGCCCTTCGCTGCACCGCCGCCACCGTTCGCCGCCCTGCCACCGCCCCCGCCACCGGACGAGCATGCCGAGGCGGTCAGGGTGGCGAGCAGCACCGAGGCGACCGCCAGCCGGCGCCGCGCAGCCGCTGGCCGATCGGCCTGGGACCGGAGAACGCTGGACACGGGACCTCCTCCGCCGCGGGGTGCGGCACTGCTCCATCGTCCGCGACGCGCCTCTAGCGCGGGTACCAAACAGGTTCGGGGGCGGTAAGGCCGACCGCCGGGTAGCCGGGCAGCTGCGCTTCGGTGCGAGTCGAGCATGAGCCGGAGCAGCGTCGTACCTGATCGTTGGCAACCCACGATGAAGACGGCGGGGTTGGGCTTCGACCATTGCGACGTCCTCCACGGGCGAATCTCGGGCGGTTCGAGGTACGTCAGTCGACCGGGTTGTCCGTGAGCCGGTTGGCGAACGTCGCCAGCCCCCCTGGCGACCAGTGGTCGTAGCCGGTCGGCAGCTCGACCGAGTTGGCACCCATGGCTGCTCCGGCCGCCAGGGAGGTCTGCCAGTTGCCGATCTTCGTCGAGGTCGCGGTCTGAAAGGCGATGGGCGCGCCGAGGGACGCCATGTGCGCATACATCGAGGCGTAGCCCTTCGGCCCTGTGCGGCTAGTGCGGCTCGAGGAGAGCGAGTTGTTAGCGAGGATGCAGCGCGGGCCCAGCACGGCGCGGCAGTAGTCCATCTGTGACTCGGTGTACTCCTCGTCCTGCTTCACGGAGCCGTCCGGCTGGATGGCCTGGTAGGGGTTGAAGGTCAACTCCGAACGTGTGTGCTCCCAGACTCGGTGCACCTGGATCTGCTCGTTGTGGCAGAGGTCGTCCAATGCCCTGCTGAAGCCGGCGGCGAGCAGCCGCTCGGCGCTGCGCTTGTCCTGGGCGTTGCGCAGGTAGGTCTCGCTATAGATGGTCTGGCAGCGGGTTACGTTGACTGTGCGGAGCTCCGGTACGTCGTCGTAGAGCGCCGCCAGCTTGGTCTGTAGGTCGACGTACGCCGCGCCGAACTGCGACGTCCAGAAGCGGCCCACCGTGCCGGCCAGCTGGCCGGAGCGTTTGGTCGTCGCCGAGGTGTAGTAGAAGGTCACCGGGTCCCCACCGAGGTGCTTCGCCCAGTCGGGTGCGTCGATGCCGGCGCGGACCCGCAGCTTGAGCCCCATGCCGTCCCGGTTAGCGACCTCGATGGCCCGGTCGATCTCGTTCGGGTGCACGATCGGGCCGGCCTGCTGCGGCTGCAGCGAACTCCAGCTGACCGACACCACGAAGTTGTCCACCGCGCCGGCGTAGCCCTTCTTGGGGTAGTGATGGCGGTCGAGCAGTCCCTGCACCGGGGCCTTCAGCCCCGTGCTGGCGCCGGTGACGGCACGCTTCTTGGAGGCGGCCTCGCCGTGGACGGCCGTGGCCAGCATCAGCACGCTGCCGAGAATGGCCAGCCATCGAAGCAGCGTGACGTGCGAACCGGCCAGTTCGCGGCCACCCGCTAGTGGGGCGGGTGAGGGGGTCTGGGCATGGCGGGGGAGCGGTTGAGAGGACATGTCATTTGCTCCAGGGGAGCCGGCGGCGGAACGCCGCGGCTACGGTGCGGTCTGCTGACCGTTGGCCCTTACTGCATCGGACCATCCGGCGGCGCGGTGGACGCCGCCGAATGGGTGAACCTCGCTAGCCCAACGGGTGTGGTCGCCCCCACGTTCTCCCGGTGGCGTCGACCGGAACGGACTCGGCGGCTACCCGCTCGCCGCGTGCAGACGCCGCACCGTCTCGACCGTGTCGGCCTGCGCGGGCCCTTTGTCCGGGCGGTAACGCAGCACCCGGGCGAACCGCAGCGCCATGCCACCGGGATAGCGCGAGCTGGCCTGGACGCCGTCGAAGGCGACCTCGACGACGGCCTCCGGCCGCAGGTGGACCGTCCAGCGGTCGCGTGCTGTCTCGAGCTCCAGGAACCGCGCCGTCTGCCACGCCAGCATCGCGTCCGTCAGCCCCTTGAACGTCTTCCCGAGCATGACGAACCCGCCCGTCTCCTCGTCCCGGGCCCCGAGGTGCAGGTTCGACAGCCAACCCTGCCGGCGTCCGTGGCCCCACTCCGCCGCGAGGACCACGAGGTCGAGGGTGTGCCGCGGCTTCACCTTGAGCCAGCCCGCCCCGCGCCGGCCGGCCTCGTACGGCGAACCGAGCGCCTTGACCACGACCCCCTCGTGTCCGCGGGCAAGGGTCTCCTCGAGGAATGCCGTCGCCTCGTCGGCGTCGTCGGTCACCCGCCGTGGCACCCACAGGTCGGGGAGCAGGACCGGCTCGACGGCGGCGTACCGCTCGGAGCCGGGCCGGTCTAGCAGGTCCGCACCGTCGAGATGCAGTACGTCGAAGAAGAACGGCGTCAGCGGCACGTCGCGACGCAGCCGGGCCATGTCTGCGCGACTGGCGGCGCGGCTCGCCGTCTCCTGGAACGGCCGCGGCCGCCCGTCCGCGCGCAGCGCGATCACCTCGCCGTCGAGCACCGTCGTACGCAGCGGTAGGGCACGCACCGCTTCGACGACCTCGGGCACACGCTCGGTGATCGGGTCCAGCGTCCGGGTGAAGACCGCGACCTCGTCACCGTCGCGGTGCACCTGGACGCGCACGCCGTCGACCTTCCACTCGACCGCCGACGGATGGGTGCGCTCGAGCGCCGCCTCCACCGACGTCGCCGTCTGGGCGAGCATCGGCGAGACCGGCCGGCCGACCTGCAGCCGGAATCGGTCGAGACCTGCGGCGCCGGTGGCCAATGCCACCTCCGCCACCGCGGCCAGGTCGCCGGCCAGCATGGCGGCCCGGCGGATCCCCCCCACATCCAGGCCGGCCGCCCGGGCCACCGCATCCGTCATGAGGCCGGCGAGCGCACCCTGCCGTAGCTCGCCGCGTACGAGCTTGCCGAGGAGCTCCTGCTCCGCCGCGGTGGCGCGAACGAACAGACTGGCCAGCTCGACGCGGCGTACGCCGGTTGACCCCTTTCCGCTCGCAGCCTCGACCCGGCCGAAGACCCGGTCCACGTCCGCGACCTCGAGAGTGGGCTCGCTGGCCGGCTCCGGCAGTTCCCTGAGCGCCGCCCACCCGACGCCCGTCCGTCGCTGGCGCAGCTCGCCGGACAGGTAACTGACCGCGATGGCCACCTCGTCCGGCGCCGCCCGGCGCAGGCAACCGGCGATCGCCTCGACCTTCGCCAGCCGCGAGCGGGTCGACGCGACGGCGCCCGACGTCGCGACCAGGTCGGCGAGGAGCACACTGTTGAGTCTGCCGTGACCCCAGACGTAGGCCCCGGTAGGCGCCACGGCGAGCGGGATCGTCTGGGCTGCCGGAGACTTCCAGCAACGGGAAGCGGGAGGAAGGGCGATGCCGCGAAGCACGACGACGGCTGACCGGTCCGGCGGCTACCCCCGGCTCGTCCAGGCGGCCGGCGGTACGGCGGCGGTTGACAGCGACGCGGCGGCCGGTGTGCAGCGCGAGTTTCCCCTCCTGTCCGGCCGGACGGTCATCGGGAGCGGTGCCGGTGCAGATGTCACTCTCGCCGGGCTGGCCGACCGCCATGGCGAGGTACGCCGGGACGCAGCGGGCGATTACGTCTACGTCCACCTGGGTCCGGCCAACGGCAGCAGGGTCAACGGGCAGCCGGTGAGCGAGGCAGTCCTGCACACCGGAGACCGGATCGAGGTCGGCGGGTGGGTGCTGTCCTACGCGAGAGACGAGTACGCCGACCACACCCGCCCCGACGGTGGTCGCCAGGGCGAGAGCCGCTGAGCCGATGGAAACTGTCGGACGCCGGTGAGACGGTGAGATCTCACCGGATAGAGGAGCGGCGACAGACATGGCCTACGTCGACATGGTCCGTTCGCACGTCGAGCGGCTCTTGCAGGACGAGTTCGAGCTCCCCCGGGTGGAGCGCGACGGCGACGGTGACTACGGCTTCCGGCACGGCAGCGCGGGCTACTACATCCGGGTGGTCGACGACGATCCGGTGGTCGTCCGGGTGTTCGCCATCGCGGTCGTCGGCGTCAAGCGGTCGGCGAAGCTGCTGGCCGAGCTCAACGCGGTCAACACCCACCTGGTCTTCGGCCGCGCCTTCTGGGTCGCCGGCATGGTCATGGTCGAGCACACCCTGCTCGCGTCCTCGCTCGATCGCGAAACACTGGCCCGGGCCGTTCGGTCGGTTGCGACGGTCAGCGACGACGTGGGCCCGATGCTCACGGCCGTGTACGGGGGGGCGACCGCCTTCCCGGAGGCCACTCGGGATGGGGCCGTGGGTTCCTGATCCGCAGCTGGTGGCGAGGTCGCCTCGACCGACGGCGGGTTAGGTCGAGGCCTTGCTCCGCCCGCGGGTCGACTTGCTGCCGGTCGGGGTGTCCGGCGCCTTGGGCTGCGGCTTGGTCGGCGCTGACGCCTTGGCCTGCGACATCCTCTCGCCGAGCTCCTGCAGCCTCTTGCGGCCGAGCGCCTTGCGCACGTCGGGGAACATCTCGCCTTCCTCTTCCTCGACGTGATGGCGGACGCTTTCCATCAGCACCGTCACCTTGGCGTCGAAGCGCTCCTCCGACGGGCTCATCCCCTCGAGCTCGGACAGCGTCCACTTGACGATGTGGTGCTCCTCGAGGGCCTCCAGGACCAGGTCCTCCTCATCGGGCTGCTCCGCCCGGACCGCGGGGTAGAAGATCTGCTCCTCGATGTGCGCGTGGACCGCCAGCTCCTTGATCATCTGGTCCACCACCTCGCGCTTCTTGGCCGGGTCGCCGTCGTGTCCCAGCTTCTCGAACTGCTTGAAGAGCTTCTCCACGGTCTTGTGGTCGTCCTTGAGCATGGTGATCGCGTCCATCCGGCGCCCCTCCGGTCGGCTTGCAGATTGGGGTCGCATTGCCCCTCGGCCAGCGATCAAAGCATGCCGACGCCCGACATGAGAACACCAGACGACATCGGGTACAACTTTGCCCATGCGGGTGGCGCTGGTCTCGACGTACCCGCCTCGGGCATGCGGCATCGGCACCTTCTCGGCCGACCTCCGGGAGTCACTGCTCGGCGCCTCCCCCAACATCGCCGTCGACATCGTGGCGATGGCTCGTGACGAGGACCGGCGGTACACCCCCGAGGTCGTCGCCCGGGTACGTCAGGATGTCCGCGGCGACTACGCCGGCGCCGCCGGCATGCTCACCCGGCGCGGTACTGACGTCGTTGTGATCGAGCACGAGTACGGCATCTTCGGTGGCCCGGCCGGGAGCTGGGTGCTGTCGATGGCCGAGGAGCTCGAGCAGCCGCTGGTCGTCACGCTGCATACCGTGCTGTCCACCCCGTCGGTGCGGCAGGCCGAGACCCTGCGCGCGCTGTGCGCCCGGGCCACGCTCGTGACCGTCTTCACGGAGACCGCGCGCCGGATGGTCGCCGAGGCGCAGCTCGCTGCACCGGAGCGGATCCGGGTGGTGCCGCACGGCGGTCCGAGCCGGCTGCTACCAGGCGATCGGGACAGCGAGGAGATCAAGCTTCGGCTGCGGCTACCGGCGGCGGATGCGAGTGGACCCCGTCCGGCGCTGGAGAACGTCGCGGGCCGGACCGTGCTGGCGACCTTTGGCCTGATCTCGGCCAACAAGGGCATCGAGATCGCGATCGAGGCCATGCCGGCGATCGTTGCCAAGCACCCCGAGGCGCTGTACCTCGTCGCCGGCCGCACCCATCCCGAAGTGGCGCGGGTGGAGGGAGAGCAGTACCGCCTGTCGCTGGAGCGGCGGGTCCGCGACCTGGGGCTGACCGACTCCGTGCACTTCATCGACCGTTTCCTCGACGTCGACGACCTCGCCACCCTCTTGGCCGCCACCGACCTCTACATCACGCCCTACCGCTCCCGCGAGCAGATCGTGTCCGGGGCGCTCACCTTCGCCATCGTGGCCGGCTGCCCTGTCGTCTCCACGCCGTACTACTACGCCGAGGACCTGCTCTCGGACGGCGCGGGCGTGCTCGTCCCGTTCGACGACCCCGCCGCGCTCGCGGAGGAGGTCATCGGCCTGCTAGACGACCCGGCTGCGCTGCGCGCCACCCGCGAGGCGGCGACCGCCCTCGGTCACTCGATGACCTGGCCGGCCGTCGGCCGGCAGCTGGCCGAGGTCCTGCGGGAGGCCGTCGAGCTCGGGCCGGTCACCAGGGCGCGGGCGCGGCCGGCCAGCTCGCCCAGCATCCGCACCGACCACCTGCTCACCCTGGTCGACGACGTCGGAATCGTGCAGCACGCGGATGGTGTCGTCCCCAACCGCGCGTCCGGCTACTGCGTCGACGACATGGCCCGGCTGGCGTTGGTCGCCATCGGCCTGCGCGGGATGTCACGGACGACGCCGCACGACCGCCTGCTGACGCTGTCCCTGGGCTTCCTCCGGCACGCCTGGGACTCCAGCGCGGGCGGCATGCACAACTTCATGTCCTACGACCGGCGCTGGCTGGACGAGCCGCACGTCGGCGACCACTTCGGGCGTACGGCCTGGGCACTGGGGACGGTGCTCGCCGCCGAGCCGGCGCTCCCCGTGCACCACTCGACGGAGCTGCTCCTGGCCGAGATGCTGCCGTCGTTGGAGCGGCTGACATCGCCCCGCGCAGTGGCCTTCACCATCCTCGGCCTCAGCGCGCCTCGGCGCGACGTTGTGGGCGACGCCGGCTCCGCAGTCCTGTGCACCCTCGCCCGGCGGCTCGACGGCCAGTACCAGTCCCAGCGGACCGACGCGTGGCCATGGTTCGAGCCGGTGCTGACCTACGACAACGCCCGGCTGCCGCAGGCGCTGCTCGCCGCCGGGGCCGCGCTCGACGACGGCCCCATGATCGGGCGCGGCCTGGATGCCCTGCGGTGGTACGCCGATCTCTGCGGCGTCGAGTCCCCGTACGTCCGGCTGGTCGGGCACCGCCGGCTGCTGCCGGGCCACTCGATCGACGACTCGGGGGACGAGCAGCCGCTCGACGCGGCGGCCCTGGCCGCGGCCGAGGTGCAGGCCATGGAGATCACCGGCGACGAGGAGCATGGGCGCCGCGCGGTCCGGGCCTTCGAGTGGTTCCTCGGCCGCAACCGGCTGGGGCTGTCCGTCTACGACTTCTCCTCCGGCGGCTGCCGCGACGGGCTCGGTGAGTCCGCTGTCAACTACAACGAGGGTGCCGAGTCCACGGTCGCCTACTTCCAGGCGGTTCGGGCTCTCGACGACGCGGGACTGCGCACAACCGTCCCTTCGTGAAGGTCGCGCTGCTCGGGCCGGTGGCCTGGCGGACACCGCCACTTGCCTACGGACCGTGGGAGCAGGTCACCAGCCTGCTGGCCGAGGGGCTGGTCCGTCGGGGCGTCGAGGTGACCCTGTTCGCCACGTTGGACTCGGTGACCGCGGCCGAGCTCGACGGGGTCTGTCCGCGCGGCTACGGCGATGCGCCCGAGCTCGACGGGCGCATCTGGGAGGCGCTGCATGTGGCTTACGCGCTCGGCCGCAGCGGCGAGTTCGACCTCGTGCACAACCATCTCGACTGGCTGCCGCTGGCCTTCTCGGCGTACTGCTCGACGAGGCTGCTGACCACGATCCACGGCTTCTCCGACCCGCGGATCCTGCCGGCCTTCTCCCGGTCGCACTCGGCGTACGTCTCGATCTCCGACGCCGACCGGGCAGCGGAGGTTGCCTACCTGGCCACGATCTACCACGGGGTCGACCTGTCGGTGCTGCCCTTCCACGACTCGCCGGGAGAGGAGCTCGTCGCCTTCGGCCGGATCTCACCGGAGAAGGGCACCGCGGCCGCCATCGAGATCGCCCGTCGTGCCGGTCGGCCGCTGGTGATCTGCGGGCTGGTGCAGGACGAGCGTTACTACGCCGAGGAGGTGGCGCCGTACGTCGACGGGGAGGCGGTGCGCTATCTCGGCAACGTCGGGCCGGCGGAGCGCGCACGGGTGCTCGGCTCGGCCGCGGCGCTGCTGCATCCCATCGCCTTCGCCGAGCCGTTCGGCCTGTCCGTCGTGGAGTCGATGGCCTGCGGTACGCCGGTGCTGACCTATCCGCGCGGCTCGATGCCGGAGGTGATCGACGTCGGGGTGACCGGCCTGCTGGTCGAGGACGTCGACTCGGCGGTGGACGCGGTCGCCGACGTCGTACGGCTGGACCGGGCCAGCTGTCGCCGCGTGGCGGAGCGGCGGTTCTCGGCTGACCGGATGGTCGACGACTACCTTCGACTGTATGGAGAAATCCTCACTGCGTAGCGACATGCTCTTCACCCGCTCGCGGGCGAACCCCCTGCTCAACGCCGACCGGTGGCCGTATCCGGTGAACGCGGTCATGAACGCCGGGGCCACCGTCATGGACGGCACAACCGTGCTCGTCTGCCGGGTCGAGGACCGCCGCGGCATCTCCCATCTGGCGCTGGCCCGCTCGCGTAACGGGGTCTCCAACTGGGTCGTCGACGAGTTCCCGGCCCTGGAGCCGAGCCCGGACCATCCGGAGGAGCAGTGGGGGCTCGAGGACCCGCGGGTCACCTACGTCGACGAGCTCGAGGCCTGGGTCATCGCCTACACCGCCTTCGGTCCCGGCGGACCGGCGGTCTCGCTGGCGATCACTAAGGACTTCGTCACCTTCGAGCGACTCGGCATGGTGATGTCACCGGAGGACAAGAATGCCGCGCTGTTGCCGCGCCGGGTCAAGGGCGACTGGATCCTGTTCCACCGCCCGGTGGCGACGGTGGGGCGGCGCGGCGACATCTGGCTCTCCCGCTCCACCGACCTGCGGAGCTGGACCGCGCCCGAGCCGGTCATGGGCGCCCGGGTCGGTGGCTGGTGGGACTCGGCCCGGATCGGCATCGGCCCCCCGCCGCTGGAGACCGAGGAGGGCTGGCTGGTGATCTACCACGGCGTACGGGAGACCGTCGCCGGGGCGCTCTATCGGGCCGGGTTGGCGCTGCTCGACCTGGACCAGCCGGCGAAGGTGCTGCGGCGGGCGGAGGACTGGGTGCTCAGTCCGCGGACGCAGTACGAGCTGGTCGGCGACGTCCCCGGGGTGGTGTTCCCGTGCGGGGTCGTGCTCGACCAGGACGGCGACGAGCTGCGCGTCTACTACGGCGCCGCGGACTCCCAGCTCGCGCTGGCGACGGCTTCGCTGTCCGACGTCTTGACGTTCCTCCGCAACTCGCCGGAGACCTGAGCGGGGATGTGCCAGCGCTTGACGCAGCCGTCCGCCGAGAGCACTGTTGAGCCGGCCCGGGAGGTCGCCATGACACGAGAGTCTCTTCGATCCGCAGTGCGGTCCCGCACCCTTACCCGTGCTTCCCTGGTCGCGTTGCTGCTGCCGCTGAGTGTCCTACTCCAGGTGGCTCATCCCGCGGTGGGAAGGGCAGCTTGTACGGAAACAACCAAGTTTGTCACCAGTGGGCACAGCTCGTACGGCAACCGTGGAGTGACGTACTTCTTCGATCACACCCCCCTATGTGGCCCCAACGCTCAGAGCCTTCTTTGTTAAGCAGTACCTATCAAGACTTCGTGGAGGTTGGCGCTAGACAGGACCAGTACGACTCACCGTCCGCAGGTCATGTCTGGGCGGAATGGCGTTTTTATCCCTCTGGGATTCAAAACCGTTACTACGACACGATACCAACACGAGCATATTACGCTTTTATGGTTCGTAACGGAACGGGCAACAGTTGGGATCTATTCTACGCTGCAGGCAGTTCCGTCAATGCCACTTACAAGCGCGTTGCTAACACGGGAGGACTCCGCAGTTACTTCGGCGTGCTAGAGAGCGAGGAGGCTCGTTACGGCACAGGGGACGCCTCTAACAGTGTCTCTCAGTTGCAAAAGGAGGACTCCTACCTCTCCGCATTCAGCGATTGGAACGGCATCTTGTGCGACTACAGCCAGGATTCCATCAGTGATTGGAAGGCGTTCGCTACTTCGCCTAATTCCTGGTATATGGAACACGTTCCAAGAGGGGATGGATGCTAGACATGGGTTGGAAACATAGTACACGCGCGAGCAGGTTGGTCGCGCTCATTCTCGTGTTATCCGCCTGTGGGCGGCTACCGCCGGAGAAGGGGCCGGTGCCGGTTGTAAGTGCCAAGGCCGGGGGAGGGCGGTTGGCGCCGGCGCCCGGGGGAGCGCCTACGATCAACTGGGATGCGCCACTTGTGGGGGGCGTCACCGTAAGCGCCGCTCAGGCTCGCGTCCAAGGTGGCCTGAGTTTTGCACCACGCGTCCCGCGCTTCCCCGGCCCGCCCGTAAGGGCACAGGTGTCCTCAGCTTCCACACCGGCAAGTCAACGTACGTTGATCTATATCTATCGTTTCCCGCTCTCGGCGGACTTTCCCGTCGACGGACGGGTGATCGTCTCGGAGGAACCAACGAAAATGACCGTGGCGGACCTTCAGGGTATCGTTGACCACCCGCCGGGACCCGCGTCGGACTTCCACATGACTTCGGTAAGAGGTAAGCCGGCTCTCCTCGTCACGGGCAACGGTGTGGGCCGCCTGCTGTGGATCGATTCCGGAGTTCTCCTCGATGTGAGCGGTCCGGCGATCAGCCCGCCGGTGGTGCAGCGCCTTGCGGCCTTGGTCGCATAGGCCTTGTTGAAGCCTGCTCAAGCACGCGAATCCCGGTCGTGGGGAAGCTTCTCGACCGGTGCGGGGCCGAGAGCAGGGCGGAACTCCGGCCGGAAGGCGGCTGGCCCTCCGGCGTCCCGGGCCAGCGGGCCGTTGGCCCCGACCACCGACATCCACGGCAACGCGATCGCGGCGACCACGAACAGGATCCGGGCCGGGGTGTAGGGCACCACGATCGCCAGCAACAGACAGACCGTGCGGACCGCCATCGAGATCAGGTAACGCCGTCGCCGGTTGTCGAGCTGCTCGAACCGGCTCTGGGGCGCGCTGGTGATCAGTACGACGGGGACGGCATCCTTCTTGTCTCGCACGTCCACCTCCGGCCGGATCTGGCACTTCACCGTACGTCGGATGCGCTGCGAGCGCCCGCCGATGCGCTATACGCCGGCAGCTGGCAGCGGCTCAGCCGAGCCGGCGGCGCCCCGGCCGGCCGGCGGCGGGATCATCGGCCCGTCGCCGGAGGGGTCGATGATCCCGCGCTCCAGCCAGGAGTACCGGCCGGCCAGCACCCGCTGGGCGGCGGCGTAGCTGCGCGCGTCGTCGTTGGACCACAGCGCGGCGAAGAGCGCGTCCACCCGGCGCCGGGCACCACGGCAGAACAGGTCGGCCAGCTCGACCGCGGCCGCACCCTCCGGTTCGCCGTCGGTCAGCAGCATCTGCGCCCGTACGACGGCCGCGCTCATCGCGAACAGCTCCGCGCCGACGTCGACCAGCCGCCCGAGGAACGCCTGCTTGCGCTCGAGCCGGCCCTGCCAGCGCGACATCGCGTAGAAGGTTGACCGGGCAAGCTTGCGGCTGGAGCGCTCGACGAAACGCAGGTGCGTCGCCAGCACGCCGAACTCGGCGTACGTCGTGGGCACCTGGCCGGCGCCGACGGCGAGCGGCGGCAGCCACCTGGCGTAGAAGCCGCCGGCCTTGACGACGGTGCGGGCCTTCTGCCTCAGTGGTACGCCCGGTTCGATGATGTCGCCGGCCACCGACAGGTGCTGGTCGACCGCCTCCCGCGCGATCAGCAACTTCATGATCTCCGACGAGCCCTCGAAGATCCGGTTGATCCGGATGTCGCGCAGCACCTGCTCGGCCGCGACCGGCCGCTCGCCGCGGGCGGCCAGCGAGGCGGCCGTCTCATAGCCTCGCCCGCCCCGGATCTGCACCAGGTCGTCGACGAGCTGCCAGCCCGCCTCAGAGGTGTAGAGCTTGGCCAGCGCGGCCTCGATCCGGATGTCGTTGCGCTGCTCGTCGGCCATCGAGCCGGCGATCTCGACGACCGCCTCCAGCGCGAACGCTGTCGACGCGATGCCCGCAAGCTTGGCGGCCACCGCCTCGTGCCGGCCCACCGGCAGACCCCACTGCACCCGCTCGGACGACCACTCGCGGGCGACCTTCAACGACCACTTGGCCGAGCCGGCGCAGATGGCCGGCAGCGAGAGCCGGCCGACGTTCAGGGTGGTGAGAGCGATCTTGAGGCCCTTGCCCTCGCCACCGATGACGTTCTCCGCAGGTACGACGACGTCGGTGAACGACGTCACGCCGTTCTCGATCCCGCGCAGGCCCATGAAGGCGTTGCGGTGCTCGACCCGTACGCCGGGGGAGTCCGCCTCGACGACGAAGGCGGTGATGCCGCCCCGGTGCCCCTCCGACTTCGGCACCATCGCCATCACCACCAGCAGCTTGGCGATCACGCCGTTGGTGGTCCACAGCTTGGTGCCGTTGAGCAGGTAGCTGCCGTCCTCGGCGGGCACGGCGGTCGTCGAGAGCCGGGCCGGGTCGCTGCCGACGTCGGACTCGGTCAGCAAAAAGGCGCTGACCTCGTCCTTGGCCACCCGGGGCAGGTACTTCGCCTTCTGATCCGGCGTACCGAACATCTTGAGCGGTTCAGGTATGCCGATCGACTGGTGCGCGCTCAGCAGAGTGCTGATCGCGGCGTGCACCGAGCCGGCCAGCTCGAGCGCCCGGTTGTAGTAGACCTGGCTGAGGCCGAGGCCGCCGTACTCCTCGTCGATCTTCATGCCGAAGGCGCCGAGGTCGGCGAGGCCGGCCATCACGTCGTCCGGGATCTTCGCGTCCCGCTCGATGGCGAGCGGGTCGACCGAGGTGCGCAAGAACGACTCGAACTTGTCCAGAAACGCCTCACCGCGGCGGGCGTCGTCCGCCGACGGCTTGGGGTGCGGGTGGATGAGGTCGAGCCGGAAGCGGCCGAGAAAGAGCTCCTTGCCGAAACTCGGCTTGCGCCACTCGGTCTCGCGGGCGGCCTCCGCGACGGCCCGTGACTCCCGCTCGGTGACCTGGGCCGGGCTCATCGTGGCTGCTCCTCGCGCTCGGCGGCGGTACGGCGGTGCCTCGCCAGGGTAACCGGGTTTCCGGCGGCGGCACGCGGGACAGAGCGCTGCGATGACGCGAGGGTTCGTCGGGCCGGTAGCGGCGGTCGCTATCCGGCTGGGTGGCGGAGCGGTCGCCCTCGTCGCCGGGATGACCGCGGTCGGCCTACTGCTCACCAAGGTGCTGGGCCGGTCGAGCTTCGAACGAGCGGACGCGCAGGCCGACGTCGTCCTGGCCCGCGACCGGACTCCGACCTGGAACACCGTCAGCCACTACACGACCCTGCTCGCCGAGACCCGGACGGTGGTGGTGGCCGGCGCGGTGCTGTGCCTGGTCTTCCTGCTCGCGCTGCGGCGCTGGCGGGAGCCGATGTTCCTCGCCACCGTCCTGGTCGGCGAGGTCACCATCTTCGTGGCGATCACGCTGCTGGTCGATCGGCACCGGCCACCGGTCCCGCATCTCGACGCCGCGCCGCCCACGTCGAGCTTCCCCTCCGGGCACACTGCCGCGGCGGTGTCGCTCTACGGCGGCTCCGCCCTGCTGGTGTGGCGGATGGCGCGGGTGGCCCTGCTGCGCGGGATCGCGGTGCTGGTCGGCGTCGTCGTACCGCTCGCGGTGGCGTTGTCGCGGGTCTATCGCGGCATGCACTTCCCGACCGACGTACTGGCGGGCGCGGTGCTGGCTGCCGGCTGGCTAGCCATCGTCGCCACCACGCTGCTCCGCGCAACGGGTCACCGGCCGGTCCGGGGTCAGCTCTCCAGCTCCGCCGGCGTCAGGACGCGCAGGACGCAGAACTCGTTGCCGTCGGGGTCGGCCAGCACGACCCAGGTGACGTCCTCGCCCTGACCGACCGACACCCGACGGGCGCCCAGGTCCTCAAGCCGGGCGACCTCAGCAGCCTGGTCCTGCGGTCGCAGGTCGAGATGCAGCCGGTTCTTGCCCGCCTTGTCCTCGGGCACCCGGAGGAAGAGCAGGTCGGGCGCCACGCCGTCCTCGGGGCTGCCGGCGGGTGGCTCGAGGACGACCTCGTCCGGCTCCTCGTACGTCCGGCGCCACCCCAGCACCTCGGCCCAGAAGCGGGCGAGGCGGTCGGGGTCCTGGGTGTCCACACACAGGCACTGCACGCGTAGCGACATGTGGCCCAGGCTGGCCGGTCGGTTGGCCGGCGGGCAAGTGAGTTGTCCGACGCTCAGCCCCCCGCGACCACCGGGTCGCCGATCAGCTGGACGCCGGCCCCCCGCAGCTGACCCAGCGCCCGCTCCGTGCTCTCCGGCGCGACGCCGGCGGTGAGGTGGAGCAGCACCCGCGTCCAGAGCCCGTTGGCGACGGCGTCCAGGGCCGTCGCCCGGATGCAGTGGTCGGTCGCGATGCCCACCACGTCGACGTCGTCGACGCCGCGCTCCCGGAGCCAGTCCGCGAGCGATGTGCCGGCCGCGCCGTGACCCTCGAAGCCGCTGTACGCCGCCGCGTGCTCACCCTTGTCGAACACCGCCTGGAGCCGGCCGGCGTCCAGAGCGGGATGCAGCTCGGCGCCCGACGTCCCGATCACGCAGTGCTCGGGCCAGGAGTCGACGTAGTCGGGGGTCGCCGAGAAGTGCCCGCCCGGGTCGCGGTGGTAGTCACGGGTCGCCACCACGACGTCGTACGCCGTGTCATCGAGGTGCCGGGAAATCGCCGCTGCCACCCCGGCCGCACCGGCCACGGCGAGCCTGCCGCCCTCACAGAAGTCGTTCTGCACGTCGACGATCAGCAGTGCCCTACTCACGGGACGCTCCCTGGTAGACGGTGGGCAGGGCGGCCTCACCCCGGGAGAGGCGCAGCGCGGTCGGCGGCAGCTCGGCCCGGGCGGTGCGCCACTGTTCGCGTGCCGCGGCGAGGCTGCCCGGCACGACCACGGCACCGCCCCGGACCAGCGGGACGACCAGCGGCCGGTCGCTCGAGCGTGCCTCGGGCGGGGCGCCGACGAGCACGACCTCGGCGGTCGCCCTGCCGGTGTCGCCGCGCCGCCGCACCGCCCACTTGCGGCCGCCTTTCGATGGCTTGCCGGTGGAGCGCTTGGCTACCGGCCGCAGTGGCGCGTCCGGCTCGTCGGCCAGCGCCCTGGCGACCAGCTTGAAGACGAAGCCGGCGGTCGGTGCGCCGCTGCCGGTGACGACGGCGGTCCCGACGCCGTAGCCGTCCACCGGAGCCGAGGCCAGCGCGGCGATCGCGTGCTCGTCGAGGTCGCTGGTCACGACGATGCGGGTCTTGTGCGCGCCCAGCCCGTCGAGCTGGATGCGCGCGTCCCGCGCGAGCTCGAGCAGGTCGCCGCTGTCGAGCCGCACCGCGCCGAGCTCGGGACCGGCCACCTCGACGGCGGTGCGGATCGCCGCCGTCTCGTCGAAGGTGTCGACGAGCAGCGTCGTACCTGCTCCGAGGGCGTCGACCTGGGCGGCGAAGGCGTCCCGCTCGCTGCCGTACAGGAGGGAGAAGGCGTGCGCGCTGGTGCCCGTCGTCGGGATGCCGAAGCGTCGGCCGGCCGCCAGGTTGGAGGTGGCGGTGAAGCCGGCGACGTAGGTGGCACGGGCGGCGGCCACCGCCGCCTCCTCGTGCGTACGCCGGGAGCCCATCTCGATGATGGGCCGGTCCGCGGCGGCGCAGACCATCCGGGCCGCCGCCGAGGCCACCGCGGTGTCGTGGTTCAGGATCGACAGGATCAGCGTCTCGAGCAGCACCGCCTCGCCGAACGACGCCTCGACCACCAGCACCGGCGAGCCGGGGAAGTAGGCCTCGCCCTCGGCGTAGCCGTCGATGTCGCCGGCGAACCGGTACGACGAGAGCCACTCGCAGGTCGGACCGTCGACGATGCCCGCCGCCGTGAGGAACTCGAGCTCCTCGTCGCCGAAGTGGAAGTCCTCCAGGGCTTCCAGTAGCCGGCCGGTGCCGGCCACCACGCCGTACCGGCGGCCGGCCGGCAGCCCGCGGGCGAAGACCTCGAAGACCGACCGGCGGGCCGCCGTACCGCTGCGCAGCGCGCTCTGCAGCATGGTGAGCTCGTAGTGGTCGGTGAAGAGGGCCGTGCTCGCCATCCGGCCAGCCTATGGTGCCGCCGCGGGGGCTTACGGCCGCGCGCAGTTCTGCCACCATAGGGTGGAGATGTCCGCTCCACCGCACACCGCGACGGTCGCTCCCCAGCAGCTGGACCGGCCGGAGACTGACGACCTGGCCGTTGTCGACACCCCCTGGATCACCATCGTGTGGAACGACCCGGTGAACCTGATGAGCTACGTCACCTACGTCTTCCAGCGGCTGTTCGGATACAGCAAGGAGAAGGCGACCAAGCTCATGCTCGACGTCCACCACAAGGGCCGGGCGGTGGTCTCCACCGGCAGCCGGGAGCAGATGGAGAACGACGTCTCCCGGCTGCATGCGGCGGGCCTCTGGGCGACGCTGCAGCAGGACTAGCGGTGGCCGGCTTCCGCCGTACCCGGGCCGGCATCGAGGTCAAGCTGCGTGCGGGCGAGGTGGCCGTGCTCCGCCACCTGGTGACCGACCTGGTCTCGCTGCTCGAGTCCGACGCCGCGCCGCCTTCGACCGACCCGCTGGCCGCGCTGGTCGGGATTCCCGACGTCGTACCGCCGGTGCCCACCGATCCGGTCCTGGCGCGGCTGCTTCCCGCCGGCTACCGGGAGGACGAGGAGGCCGCGGCCGAGTTCCGCCGCTACACCCAGGGCGACCTGCGGGCGGTCAAGCGGTCCTCCGGTGAGCGGGTGCTGGCCGACCTGGACGGCGCCGGTCCCCGGCTGGTGCTGGACGAGGATGCGTCTCACGCCTGGCTGGCCACCCTCAACGACCTCCGCCTCTCGCTCGGCACCACGCTGTCGGTGACCGAGGACACCTACGAGGAGATGGCCCGGCTCCGGCCCGCGGACCCCCGCGCCCGGCTGCTCGCGGTCTACGGCTGGCTGGGCTACCTGCAGGAGACGCTGGTGACGGCGGTCGGCGGCTGGTGAGGCCGCGTTAGCCTCGGTCGTGCTCACCCTGGACCGGGCGACGTACGACGCGATCGTCGCGCACGCCCGCCGCGACCACCCCGACGAGGCCTGCGGGCTGGTGGCCGGGCCGGCCGGGTCCGACTCCGCGGTCCGGTTCGTGCCGATGGCCAACGCGGAGCGGTCGCCGACGTTCTACCGCTTCGACCCGATGGAGCAGCTGCAGGTGTGGCGCGAGATGGACGACCGGGACGAGGAGCCGGTGGTGATCTACCACTCGCACACCGCCACGGCGGCGTACCCCTCCCGCACCGACATCGCGCTCGCCGCCGAGCCGGCGGCGCACTACGTGCTGGTCTCGACCCGCGACCCTGACGAGGTGGAGCTCGCGTCGTACCGGATCGTCGACGGTGAGGTGACGCCGGAAGAGGTGCGGGTGGTGGCGGCGTTGTCGTCGCCAGACCGCCCGTCGTAGAGGAGCTGCCATGGCCATCGAGGTCCGGATCCCGACCATCCTGCGCGAGTACACCGGCGGGGAGAAGGTCGTCGAGGCCGCCGGCGGCACGCTGGAGGAGCTGTTCGCCGACCTCGACGCCCGCCACAGCGGCCTGCGCGGCCGGCTGATGGACGACGGCGGCGCGCTGGCCCGCTTCGTCAACGTCTACCGCGGCGACGAAGACGTCCGCTTCCTCGGCGGGCTGTCGACACCGCTGTCGGACGGCGACTCGGTGACGATCCTGCCGGCCGTGGCCGGCGGCTGAACGCCCGTGCGCTTCGACTCGCTGCTCGACTCGGTCGGCCGTACGCCGCTGGTCGGGCTTCCCCGGCTCTCGCCGTCGGCCGACGTACGGCTGTGGGCCAAGCTCGAGCAGGACAACCCGACCGGCTCGGTGAAGGACCGGGCCGCGCTCGCGATGGTCGACGCTGCGGAGAAGGCCGGGCGGCTCTCTCCGGGCGTGACTCTCCTCGAGCCGACCTCCGGCAACACCGGGATCTCGCTCGCCATGGTGGCCCGGCTGCGCGGCTACCGGCTGGTCTGCGTGATGCCGGAGAACACCTCGATCGAGCGCCGGCAGCTGCTGGAGATGTACGGCGCCACGATCATCCCCTCACCGGCCGCCGGTGGGTCGAACGAGGCGGTCCGGGTCGCGCGCGGCCTGGCCGAGGAGCACCCCGACTGGGTGCTGCTTTACCAGTACGGCAACCCCGCCAACACCCGGGCCCACTACGAGGGGACCGGCCCGGAGATCCTTGCTGACCTGCCCACGATCACGCACTTCGTCGCCGGCTTGGGCACGACCGGCACGCTGATGGGGGCCGGTCGGTTCCTGCGGGAGCGGGTCCCCGGAGTGCGCGTCGTGGCTGCCGAGCCGCGCTACGGCGAGCGGGTCTACGGCCTGCGCAACCTCGACGAGGGCTTCATTCCCGAGCTGTACGACGAGTCGGTGCTCACCTCGCGATTTTCGGTCGGCCCGCGGGACGCCGTGCGCCGTACGCGGCAGCTGATCGACGCCGAAGGCATCTTCGCCGGCATCTCCACCGGCGCGATCCTGCACGCGGCGCTGGCCTGCGCGGACACCGCCGTACGGGCCGGGGAGCGGGCCGACATCGCGTTCATCGTCTGCGACGGCGGCTGGAAGTACCTGTCCACCGGCGCGTACGCCGGCACGCTCGAGGAGGCGGAGGCCGCCCTCGAGGGCCAGCTCTGGGCCTGACCTCCTGCGGCGCGGCCCCGCCCGGGTTCCCACTCAGGTCTGTGTTTTGTCCTGCTGCCCTGACGACGGGAAAGGACACGGCCCTGCCCAGCCCCCCTTGCGAAGGGCCCGTGCGATTCGTGCCGCCACCCGCTCCGGCTGCTGGCGGATGGTGTACGCCGGGAAGCGAAGCAGCCTCTTGCCGTCGAAGAGCTCGTCGTTGTGCCGCTCCATGTCGCCCCACCAGGCAGACACCTGTACGTGCGCTCCTCCGTCGATCTCTACACAGGTCGAGTACCTGTCCCAGTCCGCGTCGAGGTATCGGCGGCGGCCCTGGGAGTCCAGGCGGACGGCCTGCCGCTCCGGCACCGGCAGCCGGCTCTGGCGCAGCAGCCGGAGAAACTGCACCTCGGGCAACGAGTGTGAGCCGCCCGCCGCGTCAGTAACGATCTCGAGCAGCAGGCGGTGGCGTCGGGCGCAGGGAAGGCGCTCCAGCACGTCGTGGAGCGCCTCGGGGTGGGTGAGCCGCTGCTGTACCGCCGCGAGCAGCAGCGCCGCGGTCCGGTCGTCGCTGTCGGCGTACCGGGCGGCGTCGACGATCGAACGCGGAAGTCTCGTACGCCGCGGCATCCGCAACGGGTGCACGTCGACGTCGGTTAGAGCGGTCGACCGGTGGACGACGAGGCCGCGCAAACGCGGAACATGCCGGCCGCTGCGCACGACCACCTGAACGAGGTCGGACTCGTAGCCTCGTAGTCCATCCAGGGAGGCCGCCGTCTCCCGACCGAGCGTCGCGCCGGGGCCAGCATGCAGCAGCCCGACCCACTGGTGCTGGAGCACCGTGAGCGGCCCCGACTGAGCCACCAATACCCGGGGAGCCGACCGCTGCCAGCGGCCCGAGGACAGCCGCCACCGCACCGCCGCGGGACCGAGCAGGGCATGCGCCGACGCCACCGTCAGTACGCCCGCCTGCCTCGCGAGCAGCTGGTCAGCGTCGGACACCGGACGCGGGTGGGGGTGGGCCACGAGGACGAGGGTCGCGGCCGCAGCGGGAGCCTGGAGCGGCGGAGCGCGAGGTCGGTGGAGGAGTGACCTACGCTCGGCCACTGTGGACGACGCGCCGATCGGGATCTTCGACTCGGGGGTCGGCGGGCTCACCGTTGCGCGCGCCGTCATGGACCAGCTGCCGCACGAGGCGGTCGTCTACGTCGGCGACACGGCGCGTACGCCGTACGGCCCCCGACCACTGGCTGAGGTCCGCGCCTTCGCGCTCGAGCTGCTCGACGACCTGGTCGAGCGGGGCGTGAAGCTGCTCGTCATCGCCTGCAACAGCGCGAGCGCCGCCTGCTTGCGCGACGCCCGCGAGCGCTACCCGATCCCGGTCGTCGAGGTCATCTTTCCCGCGGTACGCCGGGCGGTGGCCGCGACCCGCAACGGGCGGGTCGGGGTCATCGGCACCCGGGCGACGATCGCCAGCCGCGCGTACGACGACGCCTTCGCCGCCGCCCCCCAGCTGGAGCTGACCAGTGTCGCCTGCCCGCGCTTCGTGGAGTTCGTCGAGCGCGGCGACACGTTCACCCCCGAGCTGATGAGCGTCGCGGAGGAGTACCTCGAGCCGGTGATCGCGGCCGGCACCGACACGCTCGTGCTCGGCTGCACGCACTACCCGCTCCTCACCGGCGTCATCTCCTACGTCGTCGGCGACGCGGTCACCCTGGTCAACAGCGCCGAGGAGACCGCCAAGGACGTCTACCGCGAGCTGGCGCGCGGCGGCGGGTTCCGCGACGAGTCGCTGCCTCCGCCGCGGCACCGCTTCATCGCCACCGGCGATCCCGAGTCCTTCGCGCAGCTGGGACGCCGCTTCCTCGGTCCCGAGATCGGCCACGTCGGCCAGGGCGGCCTGCTGCCGGCCGAGGCCGGTCGTTGACCATGCGGCTCACCGTGCTCGGCTGCTCCGGCACCTTCCCCGGGCCGGACTCCCCGTGCTCGTCGTACCTGCTCGAACACGACGGGTTCTCGCTGCTGATCGACGCAGGCAACGGATCGCTGGGGCCGCTGCAGCGCTACGCCGGCCTGCTCGCGCCGGACGCGGTGTTCATCTCCCACCTGCACGGCGACCACTACCTCGACCTGCAGCCCTACCTCTATGCGCGCCACTACCATCCGGACGGCGCGCCGCCGGCGCTGCCGGTCTACGCGCCCGGCGCCCTGACCGCCCAGCTCAAAGCCGGGTACGGCGAGGCCACCAGCAGCGCCGAGCTGGTCGAGCAGGTCTACGACATCCGCCCGACGAGCGCCGGTCGCCTCGACATCGGGCCGTTTGCGATCACGCTGGCGCGGACGGCGCACCCGATCGAGTGCTACGGCGCCCGGCTCGAGGCCGGCGGCCGGACCCTGGCCTACTCCGCCGACACCGGCCCCTGCGGGGCACTCGTCGAGCTGGCGCGGGGCGCCGACGTGCTGCTCTGCGAGGCGGCGTTCGGCACCGGGGACGGACCGCCCGACCTGCACCTTTCCGGGCGGCAGGCCGGTGAGCACGCGACCCGGGCCGGTGCCGGCCTGCTGCTGCTCACCCACCTGGTGCCGCACGGCGACCGGGCGGCGACCCGCGAGCACGCCGCGGCGGCGTACGCCGGACCCGCCGAGCTGGTCAGCACCGGCGACCGCCACGAGATCTGAGGGAGAGCCGACGATGACACGGCCGGACGGGCGGCGGGCGGACGAGCTGCGCGCCGTCAGCATCACCCGCGACTGGCTGGACCACGCCGAGGGCTCGGTGCTGGTGGAGTTCGGCCGGACCCGGGTGCTGTGCGCGGCCAGCGTGACCGTCGGGGTGCCGCGCTGGCGCAAGGGGAGCGGGCTCGGCTGGTTGACCGCGGAGTACGCCATGCTGCCCCGCTCGACCCACACCCGCAGCGACCGCGAGTCGGTGCGCGGCAAGATCGGCGGCCGCACCCACGAGATCTCGCGGCTGGTCGGCCGGGCGCTGCGGACCTGCGTCGACCTCGAGCAGCTCGGCGAGAACACCATCGTCCTCGACTGCGACGTGCTGCAGGCCGACGGTGGCACCCGTACCGCGGCGATCACCGGCGCGTACGTCGCACTCGCCGACGCGGTCGGCTGGCTGCGGGAGAAGCACTCCACGCCCGGCGACCCGCTGGTCACCTCCATCGCCGCCGTCAGCGTGGGGGTCGTCGACGGCGAGCCGCGCCTGGACCTCTGCTACGAGGAGGACGCCGGCGCCGACACTGACATGAACGTCGTCCTCACCGGCGACGGCCGCTACGTCGAGGTGCAGGGCACGGCGGAGCAGGCGCCGTTCGACCGCCGTACGCTCGACGACCTGCTCGAGCTGGCCGGCACCGGCTGCTCCGAGCTGACCCGGCTCCAGACGGCGGCGCTCGCGGCCCCTCGGCGGACCGCCGGTGGGGCCCAGCCGACGGCGATGTGAGCCGCCCCCGGGTCGTGCTGGCCACTCGCAACGCCGGCAAGCTGGCCGAGTTGCACCGGATCCTGGCCGGCGTACCAGGGCTCGACGTCGACCTCGAAACCCTGGACGGCTACCCCGGCCTCGGCGAGATCCCCGAGACCGGCGCCACCTTTGCCGAGAACGCGCTGCACAAGGCGTACGTCGTCGCGCGGCACACCGGCCTCCCCGCGGTCGCCGACGATTCCGGGCTGGCCGTCGACGCGCTGAACGGCATGCCGGGCGTGCTGTCCGCCCGCTGGTCCGGCCGGCACGGTGATGACGCTGCCAACCTCGCGCTGGTGCTCGCGCAGATGGCCGAGGTACCCGACGAGCGGCGCGGAGCCACCTTTGTCTGCGCGGCGGCCGCGGTGGTGCCGGGTGTGGGGGAGCGGGTGGTCGAGGGGCGGCTGGCCGGCGTACTGACCCGGGAGCCGCGGGGCGAGCAGGGGTTCGGCTACGACCCGGTGTTCGTCCCGCTCGGTGCCGACCGCACCACCGCGGAGATGGGTCCGGCCGAGAAGGACGCCGTCAGCCACCGTGGCATCGCGTTCCGCCGGCTCGCCGACCCGCTGGCCGAGCTGCTACGCCGGCAGACCTGAGGGCTCGATGTCGGGCCGGCGACCGACCGCGAAGACCGACTGCCCGAACGGGAGCCGCACCCGGCTCTCCAGCCGGCGCAGGACGGGCACCACACCACGGTCGAACGCCCGCAGGGCGAACCCCTCCGACGGCCGCCCGCCGAGCAGTCGCATCAGGACGAGCCAGCCCAGCAGGCCCACGGAGTTCTGGTAGCGGACGAGCACCGGCTGCAGGCCGGCAGCCCGTAGGGCCCGTTCCATCGACGGGCAGGTATAGCGGCGGTGGTGGCCGATCGAGCGGTCGAACTCGCTCATCGCGACCGGGAACGCCGGTACGACGAGCACGACGTGCCCGCCCGACCGCAGCAGGCCGCGGAAGCTGCGCAGCGCCCCGACGTCGTCCTCGATGTGCTCCAGCACGTTGTAGGCGACCACCGCCGAGTAGCCGGCGGCCTCCCGGATCGGCGCGTGCAGCTCGCGCACCGCCACCAGCGGCTCGTCGGCGAAGCGATTCCGCAGCAGCTCGAGGCGGGCCGGGTCGGCCTCCGATGCGGTGACGCGCTGGCCGGCGGCGGACCAGGCGGCGGCGTAGCTGCCGTGCCCGGAGCCCACCTCCAGCGGGTCGTTGCCGAGCCACGGCCGGGCCAGGCCGGCGTACCAGTCGATGTAGTTGACCGCGGACGCGAGGTCTTCGAGCACCTCCGACTGCAGCCCGCTCGACTCGGCCAGGCTGGCCGGACCGGCCCGGTCCGGTCGCCTCACGCGGTGCCCACGAGCTCGGGGTGCCCGCGGAACCACTTGACCGTCCGGGCCAGCCCCTCCTCGACCGGCACCACCGGCGACCAGCCCAACGCCGTCCTGGCCAGCGTGATGTCGGGCTGGCGAACGAGCGGGTCGTCCTCGGGCCGTGGCTCGAACACGACGGCGGAGTCCGAGCCGACGACCTCGCGTACCAGCTCGGCCAGCGCCAGCACCGAGAGCTCATGGGGATTGCCGATGTTCACCGGGCCGGCGAGCTTGGAGTGCAGCAGGGCCACGATCCCCTCGATCAGGTCGTCGACATAGCACACCGACCGGGTCTGGCTGCCGTCACCGAAGACGGTGAGGGGCTCGCCGGCCAGCGCCTGGCGGATGAACGTGGGGATCGCCCGGCCGTCGTTCGGCCGCATCCGCGGCCCGAAGGTGTTGAAGATCCGCACGATCGCGGTGTCGACTCCGTGGTAGGTGCGGTAGGCGACGGTCATCGCCTCGGCGAAGCGCTTGGCCTCGTCGTACACCCCGCGGGGACCGACCGGGTTGACATGGCCCCAGTAGCTCTCCGGCTGCGGGTGCACCTGCGGGTCGCCGTAGGTCTCGGAGGTGGAGGCCAGCAGGTAGCGCGCTCCCTTCTCCCGAGCCAGACCGAGCGTGTGCAGCGTGCCGATCGAGCCGACCTTCAGCGTCTCGATCGGCAGCTGGAGGTAGTCGATCGGTGAGGCGGGGGAGGCGAAGTGCAGTACGACGTCGACCTTCCCCGGCACGTGGACGAAGTCGGTCACGTCGGCCCGGATCAGCCGGAAGTCGCCCCGCTCGAGCAGGTCGGCCACGTTGGCCGGCGTACCGGTCAGGAAGTTGTCGAGGCAGAGGACGTCGTAGCCGTCCTCGAGCAGCCGCTCGCACAGGTGGGAGCCGAGGAACCCGGCCCCTCCGGTGACGACGGCGCGCAGTCGCGGCATCTCGACCCTCCGTAGTCGGCGTCCGGAGGTTACCGACACTCCGCCGTCCCGAGGGCTGTCCGCGCGGAGCGGCACCGGACCCCTCAAGACTTGCGCGCACCTGCCGATGGGTGACCGGGCGGGCCCGCCGCCGAGATCTCCACCGTCGGAGCGACGTGACCTCCCTGCGAACCAGCGTGACCCGGTGCTGCCGCGGGGTGGCCGTGACGGCTGCGGCGGTCGGCCTGGTGGTGGCGACGGTTCCGGCCGCCCCGCCCGCCGGCGCCGGATCTCCGTACGCCGCCGGCACCCCGGTCCCGCTGCCACCCGCCGCGGGGCACGACATACCGCCCCTGGCCTCTCCGGTGCCGGCCCGCCCCGCGGGGAGTGGGGGGGTGGACGCACCGGCCGTGCCGCCGGTCCCTCCGACGCCGAGCGGGCTGCCAACGGCGGCCGACCTGCTGAGCCCCTACATCCCGCAGCGCAGCTGCGACTACACCGCCAAGCCAGGGGTCTCGGCCTTCCAGGACCTGGTCGAACGCACCTATCCCGACACCGGCAGCTACGGCATCGTCAACACCTGCCTGCGCGAGGTGACGACCAGCGAGCACGCCGAGGGCCGGGCCTGGGACTGGGCGGTCTCCACCAGCAACCCCGCCCAGGTGGCCGAGGTGGACGCGCTGCTCGGCTGGCTGCTCGCCACGGACGGTCAGGGCAACGTCGCCGCCATGGCCCGGCGGCTGGGCCTGATGTACATCATCTGGAACAAGCAGATCTGGGGCACGTACGCCGCCAGCTCCGGCTGGCGCCCGTTCAGCTGCTCCGGAGTCACCGCCTGCCATCAGGACCACGTGCACTTCAGCTTCAGCTGGGCCGGCGCGTGGAAGCGAACGTCGTACTGGTCCAAGGCGCTGGCGGCGCTTGACTACGGCCCGTGCGTGCCGGCCGGCCAGCGTTACGCCCCTGCCTACGGCGGCATCAACCCGACCCCGTGCCCGAGCCACGTTCCGCCGCCGGCGCCGACGTCGGACCTCCAGCTCATGCAGCAGAACCAGTACCTCGTCGCGGTCGAGGGTGACGCCGGTACGCCGGTGGCGGTGATCCAGAGGCAGGTCCGCGCCACCGTTGACGGGCAGTACGGGCCCGGCACCGCCGCCGGCGTTCGCGCCTACCAGTCGGCGCACGGCCTGCCGGCGACGGGCAGCGTGGCCACGGCGACCTGGCGCTCGTTCGTCGGAGCCGCACCGGCGCCGACCGTGGCGTGGGCTACCACCCCGGCGCCGGCGACGGTCGCCGCGGGGACCGGCGCCAACCTCTTCGCCCGGACCCCCGCCGGCGGGCTCGCCCGCAAGGACTACCGCGACGGCAGCTGGAGCGGGTGGGCCCCGGTGTCGGGGTTGGTCTCCGGCGCCCCGACGGCGACCGTCGGTCGCGCCGGCGTACAGGTCGCCGTGCGGAGCACGGACGGCCATGTCTACCTCGGCACGGTGGCCGGCAGCCCCTGGCAGGCGCTCGGCGGCACCGCCACCAGCAGCCCGAGCGTCACCGCCGGCCCCTACGGCACCGAGCTGTTCGTCCGCGGGCCGGACGGCGGCATCTGGACCCGCACGCCCGACCTGGCCTCCCGGTGGAGCCCGCTGGGTGGCAGCTGCCTGTCGGCGCCGGCGGCGGCGGTGGGTCCCGACGGCAGCGCCGTGGTGGTGGTCGTGGCCACCAACCGGGTGCTCTACCAGAACCGGCGGAGCAGCGGTCGCTGGAGCGGCTGGTCCGTGATCGGCGGTGTCATCGCCGCCGACCCGGCGCTGTCGCTGGTCCCCGGCACCGGCTCGCTGCTCACGGTCGTGCGCGGCAGCGACGCGCAGGCGTACGCCGCGGCCGGCAGCCTCGGCTCGGCCGCGTGGTCGAGCTGGTCGCGCCTGGGCGGCTCCCTCACCTCGGGTGGAACTGTCGCCTCCACCGGGCCGGGGGCCTCGCGGGTGACCGTGTACGGCCCGGCCGGGCAGCTCTACGAGAAGCGGGGCGGGCCGGCCTGGAGCAGCTGGTCGGCCATTCCCTGACCCGTACGCCGGCTCAGCCGACCTCGTGCAGCACGCCGGTGTCGACGTCGTAGACGAACCCGCGAACGGCATCGCGGTGCGGCACGAAGGGCGACAGGCGGATGCGCCGCATGGACTGGCGTATGTCCGCAGCCGGGTCCCGGAAGCTCTCCACCGCCCAGGCCGGCCGCACTCCGGTCTCGGCCTCGATCTCGGCCTTGAACGCGTCGTCGGACAGGGTCAGCAGGCCGCAGTCGGTGTGGTGGACGAGCACCACCTCGCGGGTGCCGAGCGCCCGTTGGCTGATCGTCAGTGACCGGATGACGTCGTCGGTCACCACGCCGCCGGCGTTGCGCAGGAGGTGGGCGTCACCCACCGAGAGGCCCAGCAGGTTGAACAGGTCCATCCGGGCGTCCATGCAGGCCACGACTGCCAGGTGGCAGCGTGGCCGCCGGTCGACGTGCCGGCCCGCAGCGAAGCGATCGGCGTACGCCGCGGCATGCGCCACCAGCTCGTCGCTGGCGCTCACCGCCAACCCCTAGCGCCCGTCGGCGCACCTGGAGAGTGCGTCGCGCCTGCGGTCGAGGAGGCCGGTGACCGGACCGAGCACCTTGTTGCCGGGAGGCGAGTCGGGGCGATTGGGTGCGGACGCGTGGGGGCCGTTCTCTCGATCGACTCCACCTTGGCTCCCATCTGGACCAGCTCCTCACGGCTGAAGATCTGCCCGGGCGGGGGAACATCTGGCCGTTCCCTCGCCCGCCGCCGTGCTCCCGGACACCCGTGAGCTGCTCGTCGAAGCAGAGGTCGTCGGGTGTCAGGCCCCTCCAGATGCTTCATGTCGCGCACTCTTCCGCATCAGGTCCGCATCACCTGTCTGGCCACATGACCGGCTGGTCCCGAGAGCCCGGCGGCAGGCTTCGCCGGCTCGGCATGATGATGGGGCCACGGACTGGCCCGTCAGTGGTTCTCATTCGTAAAGCGCAGACCGCGCACCGTGCACAAGACGCCGGCGAAGGGGGGGCTATGTCGATAGGCTGTCATAGCCTCAGCCCAACTCTTCAGGGCGGCTCCGCCCGAGGGGCGCGTTGGCAGGCGATACAGCGTGAGTTCACTCTGGGTGGCTCTGAGCGGGTCGAATCCTGGCGGTGGCTGTGCAACCGTGTTCCTGCTTCCACCCAGTGAGAAATCGTAAAATATGGCGCCGGTGCTCAGCTTGCGAACCTGCCTTGGAAACACCATGTCTGACCCGGCGCCACAGGAACGCTTCATTCGGTCGCTCGCACCACCGTTACCGGGGGCACCCGCTACTATCACTTCCCGGCTGTTCCGATATAGGGCAGTGAGCAGAGCGCCTGTGCTTGGATCGAGCGTGACGACGGCGGTGGACGGTTCGGCGGTCCTAGATTCGAACCACGGCCCGACGGATGTGCTGCTGCATACACTGACAATCCATGCGGGCGTGGAATGCCACGCACCAAGCGCACCAGCGAAGTCAAGACCTATATGGGAGAACAGGCCGTACCTGAGCTGCAATGCGGGTGCCTGCTCGCGGCTGGGCCCCCGCGCAGACCTGAGGTACGCCTGATACGCCTCGGTCGGGCCGAGTGAAGGTCGGCTCGAGGGTAGGGCCGGAGCTACGGCGATCAGTCCACTGAGCCCGAGGCGCCGGTCATGGATCCGGTGGCTCGTTGCACCGATCACGTCGGCGCTACACAAGCTGTTGCTGCCGGCTGGAGACGCATAAGACGAAGGCACACGTGAGTGCCTGAGGTCCAACATACGCGGAGAGATGAGTAGAGCCGCCAGCAACACTAACGTAGAGCCGACGCCGACTGACGCATGCAACCGACGGCGCCTACTCCGGGCCCGGCGCCGGATGCTTTCGAAGGGGGGGAGTGCGATCCCCCTCTCTATCTCCTGCAGCGTCTCTTCCAGGTGAGCTCTCTCAAGGGCTGCCATTACGTCCTGACCGTACCTTCCCGATCGGCCATACTGATGGCCATAGACTTACGGGCTCTGGACAATTGGGCCTTAACTGTTCCTTCTGGTCGACCCAGCATCTCGGCTACCTCGCTAATGGACATATCATGCAAATAGTACAATACTACTACCGCACGTTGGGGTTCGGTTAGTAGCCGTAACGCCATGTTCAAATCCATGTGGTCGTTGGCCCAGTCCATCGTCGCCCGGCCCTCGAGCTGGCCCTGCCACCCGTCTGCGCACGCGCGCCTACGGACACCTCTGCGTTGGCTCAGGGCGAGATTGATCGCAACCCGTCGCACCCACGCGCCCGGATTGTCCAGCTTTCGAACGCGCCGCCAACGAGTGAAGGCGCGGGCGAAGGCCTCTTGCACGCAGTCCTCGGCGGCCGCACGGGAACCTGCGATCAGTGTCATCTCACTCACCAGGCGGCGATACGATGCCTCGAACAGCCGCTCGAGCTCAACCTCAGGCATGCGTCCCACCTCCCCCCCACCCATGTACACGTCACGAGGCGGCAGTAGGTTGCAACGGAGGTGCTTACGTGACACGAAGGCAAGACCAGGTCGGTCCAGCCGAAGCTTAGGGGCCTCCGCGTCCTCCTTCCACGCAGCGCCGATCGGCATGGCCGGCTCGTCAGGTGCCGCCGCCCTACGCGGAAGGGGGTGCAAGGACACGCGAGGTGCGGTAGGCCACACGACACACAGGTTCTCGCACCGCTCCTACGCGGTGCGCCCTCAAGGGCGCTGCAACCCGCACGGTCGTCGATGCAAGCCACGCGAGATGGTAGCTCCTGTAGCTGACTGCTAGCGCGTTGATTCGACACGGCTTCGCGCTTTAGAGGCTCTTCGCGGTGGAGGGTGGTGACGCCGTAATGACCGGTGTCACGCTGCCCTCTTGGCGGCGATGTGCAGGACGATACGACGCTCGTAGTTGACCTGGTTGCGATAGCCGCAGCCGACACGCTT
>JAABUN010001277.1_pt1 | contig 57371 bp, 68 predicted proteins | sample 5559311 | NCBI WGS metagenome assembly JAABUN01 (sample SAMN10711877, study PRJNA513370) | rock metagenome | isolation source: Antarctica rocks | place: Antarctica: Victoria Land, Siegfried Peak sud
GTCGCCTGTTTATAAAGCTGTTCCAGTTGGGCAATACTTGAATGCTCCACTAGCGCAATCCGTTTTGGCATAAGTCATCTCTTCACTCTCTATCTTTATCATAATCTGTTAAGCGGACATGATATTACCTATTTATCCAGTGGTTTTATTTTCTTACAAGTATCCCAAAACTATAGAGCCAAACTGCCATCAAGTAGCATTTCCCAATAAAGTAGTTTTAAATTTTAACTACGATGTCATTCAACTAAATCAACTTAATTGGCGAGACTTTGTGCAACAAGCTAATCCTGTTGCTAGTGCATTGATGGCAAAAATGAATATAGCAGACAGCGATCGCCCAAAAGTAAAGCTAGAATGTTTGCGGTTACTCGCAACATTACGCCTAAATCCAGCAAAAATGCAATTAATATCTGGGTTTATCGACAGTTATTTGCAGTTAAACGCTCAAGAAAAGCAGCTTTTTCAATCTGAAGTTGATAAAATTGAACCAACCCAAAAGGAGGCAACAATGAAAATAGTTACTAGCTGGATGAGAGAAGGCATTGAGCAAGGACTTGTACAAGGAAAGCAATCTGAAGCTTTATCATTAATCCTGCGATTGCTTCCTCGAAAAGTAGGCACACTTACGCCCGAATTGCAACAGCGCATTGAGCAATTACAACTTACTCAGTTAGAAGACTTAGCCGAAGAATTGTTAGACTTTTCCGAATTAGCAGATTTAGAAGCTTGGCTGCAACATATTTCTGTGGAATAATTGCCAGCTTTTATTTGCGAATGTCGTTGAAAGAGAAATCATCCTCGTCAAAGTCATCATCGCTATTTCTTTTAGAACCCGAAAAACTCCACAATGGTTGAATTAGCGCCATTAAAACTATACCTGCACCGACACTGAAAGCGATCGCTAAAAAAAATGGGATTTGAATAGATGTAAAGGTGAAAAACTTTAAAGATATTGGTGTAACGTTCTTTAACGAAAGAATTGCGATCGCAATTACCCAAGTAGCCACAATTAAAGAAGCAATTAAATTAGCTATAGTTTTCATTTTTACCAATAATTAGCGATTAGCTGTTATTTTAGCTAATCGCCAATATAACTAAACTCCTACAGGGTTCAACTGACTAATCAGTTTTTCCATTTGGGAGGCTATGTTGTTTTGCTGTTCTACAGAATGAGTTTCTAAGTAAACGCGCATCAGTGGTTCAGTTCCCGAAGGACGCAACAGCACCCAGCTACCATCTTCTAAATACAGCTTAATGCCGTCTTTACGTCCAACTTCTTTAACCTTAACTCCCGCAATATCTGACGGTGGGTTTTTAGTAAAAGACTCAATAGTTGCAGCTTTGTGGGCATCATCTAAATGCAAGTCTAGACGCTGATTGTACAACGGGCCACCCGCTTCGGCGATTACTTCCTCTACTAGCTGACTTAAAGGTTTACCTTCATAAGCGATTACTTCCGCTACTAGCATATCTGCCAAAATTCCGTCTTTTTCAGGAATATGCCCGATTACGCTCAATCCTCCCGATTCTTCACCGCCAATTAATACGGCTGTTTCCCGCATTTTTTCGCCGATGTACTTAAAGCCTACCGCCGTCTCGTAAAGCTCTAAGCCATACTTAGCTGCAAGATTGTCGAGTAAATGAGTAGTTGCCACTGTACGAACAATTGCCCCAGTTTTGCCGCGATTTTTGCTCAAATGACGCGCTAATAGCAGTAAAACAGTGTTGGGCGATAGCATATTGCCTTGTTCGTCAATAATACCAAAGCGATCGCTATCTCCATCAGTTGCTACCCCAATATCTGCGCCATCTCTTTTCACAGCTTCTGCAAGCTCTACTAGCTGCTCTCCTTTGGGTTCAGGCATTCCCCCCCCAAACAACACATCACGGTAGGTGTGGAAGCTTTCTAGCTCACAACCACAGTGTTCTAGAACGGTGTCTAAATAGCCGCGAGAGGTGGAATAGAGTGCGTCATACTTTACCTTCAAGTGAGCGCTACGAATCTTCTCTACATCAATTAGCGTGTAGATAAATTTGAGATACTCTGGTTTGGGGTCAAAAGTAGAGATTTGGGCGCTAAAATTGCCATTAACGGGCGTATCTGGGGAGCTTTCAATATTCGCTACGATTGTATCGGTAATTTCTGGCGTAGCCGGGCCTGCGTAGTCGGGTATATATTTAATTCCGCAGTAAGGTGCGGGATTATGACTAGCAGTAAACATTAATGCCCCCGCAGAATTGAGAAGACGGGCATTGTAAGCAATTACAGGGGTCGGACAATCACGATCGCAAATCTTAACAGTCCAGCCTAACTCTGCCAATACTTCAGCAGCAGTGTAAGCAAACTTATCAGCTTGAAAGCGCGTATCGTAAGCCACGAGAACGGGGCGGTCTTTGGTGTAGGCGGTTTCGAGGTAAAAAGCGATCGCTCTAGTTACTTTCCGCACATTGGGAAAAGTAAAGTCATCGGCAATTATTCCTCGCCATCCATCCGTACCAAACTTAATTTGATTAGAATTGCTAATACTGCTCATCCTTTGCCACTCAAGGAAGTGTTTATCATTAATAGTAAATAGTACAGGAAGCTTCTCCCTTTTCGGTGTAGCTAAAAAATAGGAAGTGCTAGGCATTTTTCTACAACTATTCCTGTAAACCCGCGATCGCGCATTTTGGGCGATTTATTCACCGCAAGTAAGTAATGTTTATTCTTGGGCGACCTTTTGCCAGCTATCATCTATGGTCATTAGTTGCCCCGGCGGTGGGACAAGAGCGTTGGCATTGTCAAATGAAGCGGGGTTTTATTAAGGCGCGGCAAAAAGAACCTATGGTTAAAGAGCTTTTAGCTCACGCTACACCACCGCAGCGCATTGGAATTTTGGCGCAAAAGGGTGTTTACGAGTTTCATCACCACAGCGAATTATTAAGCCAGCCAGACGGGGTAGAAAAAGTTGCCCAGTTGCTTAAGCTGAATAAAACAACGGAGGAAGTGCAGCAGCGTGTAATTCAAATTTTAAAAAATTATCACCATGCTCCGCTACTACAAGGTAAGCATATTGTCCAGTTAACGCGCGGTGATGAGGGTTTTCCTCGTCCAATTTCAATTAAACAAGTGGAGTATCCTTTTAGGCTGTATGCGGCGATGGACTGCATTTTTAGCGAAAATGGCAGCAGGTTACATATTATAGATTTTAAAACGGGTAAGTCAGCTTTCGATCAAAGGCAAGCTTTAGTATATTTAGTTGCTGCTCGTTATTTGTATCCTCATAACTATGCCGTTGCCTCTTTTTATAATTTAGAACACTGCAAAAAGTCGGTGCTAATAACGGTTAGTTCTAGTCAACTAGATACAATTGAAAATCAGTTAGCCCAAGTTGCTCAAAAGCATCAGCAAGATTTACGCCGCTACGAACAAAAACCTGTTAATTTTAGTAAGATTTTTCCGCCGAATCCTGGCAATCACTGCCGTTACTGTGCGTTTAATTCTATTTGTGAATTTTCTGGCTTTAAGCAACCTGTGGGATAGGCGATCGCACTTTACCTAAGTTTCTGTAGCAATTTCATCCATCACAATAGTTAAAGCAACCTGATAGAGTTCTTGGCGCGAATGGGCGGTAACTTTTGCCAGTTGACGGCTGGCTTGCGACCTAGATACCTTCTGTAGCATGATTGCTTTTAACTCCGATTCAATTTCCAGAGCCGAAAGGTAAGGTAAAGTTGTGGGTGTACCTGCTACAACTAGGGTATATTCGCCTTGGGGTTCTTTGTTTTTTAATTGAGTCGCCGCTTCCTCTAAAGTTCCCCGCCAAAATTCTTCATACAATTTAGTTAATTCCCGCGCTAAAACGATTTTTCGTTCTATTCCTAATACTTTTGTCAAATCTTTGATGGTTTGTTGCAAGCGGTGGGGCGATTCGTAAATAATTATTGTCCGCGCTTCGGAGGCTAAAGCATCTAAGCGACTTTGCCTTTCTTGTCCTTTTACGGGTAAAAACCCCTCAAATATAAACCTATCGGAAGGTAAACCACTGGCGCTAACGGCTGTTGTTACCGCACTAACTCCAGGAATGGGGACTACAGGAATATTAGCTTCAATGCAAGCAATTACTAATTCGTAGCCAGGATCGGAGATTCCGGGCATTCCTGCATCTGTTACTAAAGCGATCGCCTTTCCTGTGGTTAAATGCTCTAATATCTCAGGGTGGCGGCTGTGGCGGTTGTGGTCGTGGTAACTAATTTGCGGCGCTTTGACTTGAAAATGATGCAATAATTTACCTGTATGGCGCGTGTCTTCGGCGGCAATTAAATCGACATTTTGCAAAGTTCGCACAGCGCGATAGGTAATATCTTCTAGGTTGCCTATGGGTGTACCAACTATGTAAAGTGTTCCTGGTTGGGGTTCGGTAGGCATGGTTGTAAAATGAAAGGCGATCGCACGTATAGAGGATTATTTGTTGGCTTAGTAACTGTAGACTTTGTTTACTTAGCTACTTCCGCTCCTAAAAGCAACCAAAAAATTGTTGCTTCTGATTATACTGTTTCTGCTGGTGGCCCGGCGACCAATGCGGCGGCAACTTTTAGTTATTTAGGCAACGAAGCAAATTTATTAGGTGTAGTGGGGACTCATCCTACTACTGAGCTTATTAAAGCAGATTTGGCAAATTGTCGGGTAAAACTGCACGATCTTGAGCCTAATACAACACAAATACCCCCCGTATCTTCGGTTATTATCACTCAAACGACGGGGGAAAGAGCGGTAGTTTCAATTAATGCGATGAAAACTCAAGTATCTAACCATGACTACATAGATATTTTAAGTAATATTGACATTGTGCTGATTGATGGGCATCAAAGGGCGGTAGGAAATGCGATCGCGCGGGAAGCTAAAATTAAAAACATTCCTGTGGTAATTGATGGCGGTAGTTGGAAGCAGGGATTTGAGGATATTTTACCTAGTGTCGATTACGCGATTTGCTCGGCTAATTTTCATCCTCCCAACTGTAAGAGTAGCGAGCAAGTATTTGCTTATCTATCTACTTTTGGTATCCCCTACATTGCGATTACTCATGGCGAACAGCCGATCCAATACTTGAGTAACAATAAAATTTACACTATAGACGTTCCTACCGTTAAAATTATTGATAGTTTAGGTGCTGGCGATATTTTTCACGGAGCTTTTTGTCATTTTATATTGTTTAAAAGTTTTGTTGAGGCTTTAGCCCAAGCGTCCCTAATTGCGGCGGCTTCTTGCCAAGCTTTCGGTACTCGGCGTTGGATGAATATTAGAGGATAAATAATGAAAGAACTATCAGAGATTTTAGAACTTGCGCGTTCTATTGGTTGGGGTGCATCTTACATTTTACGCTCTTATTATCATGGAGAGATTAACGATGGTAACTTAGACATTCAAGATAAAAAAAATGGCCCAGTTACGGCGGCGGATATTGCTGTTAATCACTACATTTTAGATAGATTAAAAACTAACTTAGGCGAAGAAGATTTTGGGTATATTAGCGAAGAAACTTATAAATTGCATTCAAAGCAGTTGACGCAATCTTATGTATGGATTATCGATCCCTTGGATGGTACAAGAGATTTTATTGATAAAACTGGTGAATATGCAATTCATATTGCTTTAGTTAAAGATGATCGTCCAATACTCGCGGTGGTGGCTTATCCTGAAGCTGAAAAGTTGTATTATGCAACTCTTGGTAAGGGAGCTTTTGTAGAAACTATTGATGGAAAAATAGCGCCTATAAAGGTTTCTGAGCGTAACTCCATTGAAAGTTTAGCTTTAGTTGTTAGCCGTACTCATAGAGATGAAAGATTAAATTATCTCCTGCAAACTTTGCCTTGTAAAGAGCGGAAATATGTCGGGAGTGTAGGTTGTAAAATTGCTAATATTATCGAGCAAAAAGCAGATGTATATATTTCTCTTTCTGGTAAATCTGCGCCTAAAGACTGGGATATGGCAGCGCCCGAACTAATATTAACCGAAGCTGGCGGACAATTTACTCATTTTGATGGTACGCCTCTAAAATACAATCAAGGTGATGTAAATCAATGGGGTGGTTTGCTTGCTAGTAATGGCAATTGTCATCAAGAGCTTTGCACTGAATCGGAGAAAATTTTAGCAGACTTTGATAGTAAAGAAAAGTCTGGAGATAATTAGGTTGTAGGTTGTAAAAATGTTCTTAGGAGATCCCCCCAACCCCCCTTTCTCAAGGGGGGAGAATATTTTTAGAAAGGGGGGTTGAATGATTGGCTACTGACAAAGGCATTTCAAGTAGCCCTTTAAAGAAACAACCTTAGACTAATTAAATTTCAGCTACGGCTCTTTCAATCAAACGACGCGCTAAAGTTTGAGTACCCGTATGTTCGTAATAATTGGTACTAACATCAATAAAGGCGGCTAGGTAATCTAACTTATCGTCAGCAATAGTTGCAAATTTCTGTAAGTTACCTACAACTTTTTGCGGTGTCAAATTGCGAGAAGTAACTAAGTTACTCATCCAACCTTTTACCGAATCAAAGCTTTGATTGATAAAGTTAAGTTTTCCGGCAGAATTACCACCAGGAATCTCGCTATTGATACCTTGGAAAGTAGAACTTTTTTCTAAATCTTGGGGGGTTGTGTGACTTAGATTAGATTGCACTTTAAGGATAAAATCTGGGCCCAAGGGGATTAAACCATCGACGCAAACTAAAGCAACCATCCGCATCAACGACTCGCCACTATAATCGGCTAAAGAGCTAACAAAATCGCCAATACTATCGCCGGGAATACCGTTAATTTGACAAAAAGCAACTAATTCCGCCACTAATTTAAGTGTCAAATCTATAGTTTGGGCTTTGTCAGCTTTCGGAGTGAGTTTGTTTAAAAAGCCTAAAAGTGGGATAGATTCACCAACTTTATTAGCTAAAGCTGCTGCACCTAGCGCTTTATCGGTGCTATCTACAGTTTGATAAAGCCACATTGCTCTTTGATAGCCTTGCGAGCGATCGTTGTATAGAAAAATTGCTCTTTCACCAATTTGTTGAATCAAACTTTCGTCAGTTTCACCTGTTACCGTGCGAATTGTATTTTCAAAGCCGACTAAGTTATTCCATTGTCCCGGTGCAACAAAGTCAAGACCTCGTAACATAGAAACAGTTAAGTTGCTTGTTGGTAGTTCATTAACCAACTCAAAAATAGCTTTGCTCACGATCGCTCTCCAATTTTTTACTAAATATCTGGGGTAGAAAAGATTTGTTTTCTTTGTCGCCTAAAGTTTTTCTATCCCTCGAAGATTAAACTTTTGCAACCACGCTTGGCGATCGCTTTCAGTAAATGTCGCATCGCGGGAGGATACTTTTACTTGGTAGCGATCGCCTACTAACAGCGCCGTACTATTTTTACCTTGAGTAACGGCGGGATAGCCACCAATTTTTAGACTGCTGTTTTGAAACTTAGCGCTAGGATTTGCGCCACCAGTAACGCCTTGAGTATCGGAAATTGACAGCACAGCTACATCTTTACCGCCTTTTTTCAACTTAGCTTCAGAGAAACCTTTTTTCTCTTGGGTATAAACTCGCTCAAAGCCTGCTTGAGTAGCGGGAAAAAATCTATTAAAGTTGCTTCCTTGAGTTGCATCTTTAGCAACGGCTAAACCAGTTTTTTTCTGAGTGCTTTCTTGCTGTACTTGGTCAAAACGTGTGGGTGCTGCGGTTGCACAAGCTGTTACTAGCAGCATTACCGAAACCAACAAAGCCGCTACAATTCTACGGGCATTACGAACTATCATTATTTGCCTCCTAAAGGCTTATTGGGGCGATTATTACCGTTACTTCGACAACAATTTTAACTAACTTCTGGATGCAATTACAGCATAGAAAGGATCGCCTCCCCCCGCACCTAACCACTGGAGTAAATTAGGCGCGCTACTTTGACGGCTAACTACTTCTGGTGTGCTAAACCCTGGTACAGACTGGAAGTAACTTTTGACTAATTCTACGCGGCTAGTTTCCGATCCTTCTCGCCAAGCTTGAATTGCTTTGTCGTAAAACATCCGGTTAGAAAAGCTAAATATCGCTATTCCCCCTGGTTTGAGAATCCGGTGAATTTCTGCAAATACGGCTTCGGGGTACTGCAAATACTGCACGGAAACGCAGTTAAGTACTGCGTCAAACTGACTATCAGTAAACGGTAGCTTGGGATCGGCGTTCAAATTCTGGACTACATAGCTATCTAAGCGGGGATTTTTTGCTAATTCCTCGCCGTTAAGTCCGTGTCCTTCGACGCGCGTAAACTTGATTTCATTGGGTAAATGCGATACCCAACTGCTCATCATATCTAAAATCTGTGTATCGGGCTTTAATCGTTCGCGGTACAAGTCGGTAAGGGTGCGGATAAAACCTTCGTCTACATGAGTCACCAGTCGCGGATAGACATAAAACTGGCGATCGTCGGTATTGTCTAATTTGGTACGTTGATCCGGTCGCAGGGGCATTATTATGAGGTAACGATTAGCTTTACTCTTTCTAGTTTAGAAAAAATTACGAAATGTAAACTTATTCCGCTAGATTGAGTAAGGCTGACAAAAAAATTAGTTTCAAATAATCAGCACCCTAGTAACTTTGGAAATGCCTTCTACGCCTGTTGATCAACCTATATGTCAGTGGCAGCAAGTTTTAGCTCCCTTTAACATGGGTTATCGAATTAAACTGCTGTCGCAGCTTTTGAGCCGTGCTTTTTCCGAACGATTAGAGCCTTTTGGTTTAACTCCTTTTCATTGGCTAGTATTGTGCTGTTTGTGGACAGAAGATGGTTTGCCAACTTCAAGTATTGGTGACAAGCTGCAACAAGTGGGTGGTACTTTGACTGGCGTACTAGATCGCATGGAAGAACGCCAGCTAATTCGCCGAGAAAGAGATCCGCGCGATCGCCGCATTTGGCGAATTTGGCTCACAGACGCAGGAAAAGAGCTAGAAGGGGTGTTACCGCCCATTGCTGTAGAGTTGCGCGAACAAGCTATGCAAGGTATTTCTGGGGATGATCGCGAAAAAATGTCCCAACTAATTGATCGCGCGATCGCCAATATGTCTTAGATCTACCCGTAGATGTACTTACACACCAGCCGCACGATAGGCGAAAAATCAGTAATCTTTCTGCTTTAATAATATTACGCACGCGAGATAATTGTTAGTTGATATTACGCATACTAAATATTTTTGTAGGTTAAACCTTAAAACCTTTAGAGAGAAATGTTATGGAGAACGAGAATACATCCTTAAACGGCAAAAAGACAACAGTTTTGGAAAAACAACTAGATAGTCCTGTGGAGAAGAGCATCAAGATTACCACAATTCAAATTTCGCCACCAGAAGCCCCACAAGTAGAAGTAGAAGTAGAAGAAAAAGCTCAAGTTCCAGATACTCCACAAATAGAGCAAAAAGCTCAAGTTCCACCAAGTAAGGAAAAGGGAAAACGCAAACCTTTGATTCTGGCGCTTTTGGGTGTCGCGGCGGTTTCTGGTAGTATATTTGGGTATAGGTATTGGCAGCACGCATCTACCCATCAATCCACAGATAACGCTACGGTAACTGGGCATATTTACCAAGTAAGTACAAAAATCCCCGGTACAGTAGAGCAAGTTTTAGTTAGCGACAACCAGTTAGTTAAAAAAGGACAACTACTCGTAAAGCTCGATCCTAGAGACTACCAAACCAAACAATTGCAAGCACAAGCAGCAATAGAGACGGCTCGCCGTCAAGCAGATACAGCGCAAGTAAGCATTGGTTTAGCAGCGCAGAATGCCCAAGCCCAAACGGCTCAAGCCCAAGGAAATGTCAATAGCGCGATCGCCTCTATATCATCAGCGCAAGCAGCCGTAAATGAAGCTAAAGCCGGGATTCCCGCCGCCCAAGCCCAAGTAGCCCAAGCCCAGGCAAACTTGCAAAGGGCGCAAGCAGATTACAATCGCTATCAAGCTTTATTTAAGCAAGGTGCGATCGCGCGTCAGCAGTTAGATACAGCCAAAGCAACCTATGAAGTAGCCAGAGCGCAAGTAAGCTCCGCCCAGCAAGGAGTCGCCCAAGCACAAGCAAAACTAGCCCAAGCCCAAGAAGGCGTAACTAGAGCGCAAGCGCAGTTAGCAGAATCGAGAGGTAAGTTGCAACAAGCAACGGCAACAGGGGTGCAAACAGACGTAAATAAGAGCCAGTATCAAGCTGCAAAAAGTGCGATCGCCCAATCTGATGCCAGCCTCAAAGATGCTCAATTGCAGCTATCTTATATCAATATTACTGCCCCTAATAGCGGCAGAATTGGGCGTAAATCGGTAGAAGTGGGGCAAAGAGTCCAGCCAGGAACGCCGCTAATGTCAGTGGTGGGCAACGAGTATTGGATAGTTGCCAACTTTAAAGAAACTCAGTTAGAGAAAATGCAGCCCAAAGAGGCAGTAGAAATCAAACTAGATGCTTTCCCTCATCACACCTTTTTAGGGCGGGTAGATAGCATCGCACCAGCCTCCGGCGCTCAATTTGCCTTACTCCCACCAGATAACGCTACAGGTAACTTTACTAAAATTGTCCAGCGCGTTCCCGTCAAGATCGTCCTTGATGCTCAAAGCATTAAGGGTTATGAATCGCGGATTACTCCAGGAATGTCTGCGGAAGTGGAAGTAACGACTAATTAGGAACACAGGAAGTTTTATGCCGCTCTTTGCAGTGCTAAACATTCCAGCAGATAGAGGCGATCGCCAGTCACGATTAGCAAGCTCTAGATGGATGGAGTGGCAAACATGACTAAAAAATCAATCAATTTTCGCCTTGGCATCCCTGCCTTGAAGTCGCGTAACTATCAGCTATTTTTTGCTGGACAAGGTATTTCCTTAATTGGCACTTGGATGACGCAAGTGGCAAGTATTTGGCTCGTATATCAATTAACTAATTCGGCGCTGTTATTGGGAGTGGTTGGTTTTATCGGGCAGATTCCTAGCTTGTTTCTATCGCCTTTTGGCGGGGTATTGGTAGATCGCTGGAACACGCGGAAAATATTAGTTACGACTCAAGTATTGGCGATGATCCAGTCATTGGCATTAGCCGTACTAGCACTAACACACACGATTAGTATTGGGCATATTATCTTTTTGAGTTTATTTCAAGGTGTAATTAATGCTTTGGATGCTCCAGCTAGGCAAACTTTTGTCCCAGAAATGATTGAACGCAAATCAGATTTGGCAAGTGCGATCGCGCTTAATTCTTCGCTAGTAAATGGAGGGAGATTAGTTGGCCCGGCGATCGCGGGGGTAATAATTGCGAGAGTCGGTTCGGGCTACTGTTTTTTAATTGATGGACTTAGTTATATTGCGGTAATTGCGGCGCTACTAGCAATGCGACTCAAGTCTAAACCTAAAACTACTCCTACGGGTAGCGCCATCGAGCGAGTAAAAGCAGGGTTTGTATATGCCTTTGGCTTTCCCCCCATCCGCGCGATTTTGCAACTATTAGCATTATTTAGTTTAGTCGCTATGCCCTATGTGACTTTGCTGCCAATTTTTGCTACCAAAATCTTAAAAGGTGATGCTCATACTTTAGGTTTTATTATGGCAGCATCAGGAATTGGTGCGTTGTTTGGTGGGGCTTATTTAAGCACTAGAAAAAGTGTAGTAGGACTTGGCAATGTCATCGCTTTAGCTCCGGCTGTTTCTGGAGTTGGGATTGTGGCTTTTGGCGTGTCTCGAACGCTCTGGTTTTCTTTACTGATGTGCTTTGTGATTGGCTTAGGTTCAATTTTGTTAATCTCCTCAAGCAATATACTTATTCAAACTCTCGTTGAAGATGACAAACGCGGTCGAGTCATGAGTATATTTACAATGTCATTTTTAGGGATAGTTCCTTTCGGGAATTTATTAATGGGGATTTCAGCAGAGCGAATTGGGGCGACAAATACTTTGGTTGTAGGGGGAGCGCTTTGCATTGCTGCAACGATAATTTTTAGCCAGCAATTGCCTACCTTACGGCGGATAGTCCGCCCCGTTTATCAAAAAATAGGGATTTTACCAAGTGTAAATACCCATTAAAAGATATTTAGATAAACGCCGTCTTGGAGCCAAAGCGCCTAGCGTTTACTAGGCTTGCATTTAGCTTTATCTGATAGCAGTAAGTTTTAGGGTAATATTGGAAACTTAATTTTAATCGCCTCAAGTTATAACTTGCTAAAGATTGCAAGTCACCAAACAAGTTTTAAGTTTGAGGAGCGATCGCACTTGTGAATAATTTTAAGTAGCAACACCCGTCTGTTCTAATCCTCTTAATTTCAATGGAAGTAAACTTGTGACTGATACAGGTGCAGTTAGACCAACCAAAAATACCATTCAATCGCCTCAAGTTCCCCTCAAAAGCTGGATTGCTGTAGGGGGAGCGATGCTAGGCGCATTCATGGCGGTGCTAGATATTCAAATTACCAATGCTTCGCTCAAAGATATTCAAGCAGCGTTAGGGGCAACATTAGAAGAAGGTTCGTGGATTTCTACCGCCTATTTGGTGGCAGAAATTGTCGTAATTCCGTTAACTGGGTGGTTAGCACGGGTATTTTCTACCCGTTTGTATTTACTAGCTAATGCGATCGCTTTTATCTTCTTTTCTGTCTGCTGTGCCTGGGCGTGGAATCTCCCTTCAATGATTGTTTTCCGCGCCTTGCAAGGCTTGGCGGGGGGCGTATTGATCCCCATGGCATTCACAATTCTTTTAACCACCTTACCTCCCGCCAAGCAGCCTATTGGGATGGCAATGTTTGCGATTACGGCGGTATTTGCGCCCGCGATTGGGCCTACCGTGGGAGGATGGTTGACAGATAATTTTAGCTGGCACTACATCTTTTACTTAAATGTGATTCCGGGAATCATACTGGTAAGTGCAGTTTGGTATGCTGTCAGTCCTCAACCCCAGCAACGGCATCTGATCAAACAGGGAGACTGGTTTGGGATAGCCTCAATGGCGATTGGTTTGGGATCTTTGCAAGTAGTTTTAGAAGAAGGAACTCGTAAAGATTGGTTTAGTTCGCCTTTGATTTTCCGATTATCTATAATCGCCGCAATTTTCTTAGCAGCGTTCTTCTATATTGAACTTACGCGCAAGCAACCTTTTATCAATCTACGTCTGTTAGCAAGGCGTAACTTTGGTTTGGCTAGTGTTGTTAATGTTTCTTTGGGTATAGGGCTATATGGAACGGTGTACATTTTGCCCTTGTATTTAGCCCAAATTCAGGATTATAACCCATTGCAAATTGGTGAAGTGATTGCTTGGTTAGGATTGCCCCAATTGCTGATTGTGCCTTTAGTGCCAAAGCTGATGCAGCGCCTTGATAGTCGATTATTAATTGCGATCGGTGTCAGTCTGTTTGCTGTTAGTTGTTTCATGAATTCAATCATGACTCACGATACGGGTATTGACGAATTAAAGTGGTCGCAACTTGTGCGGGCGCTCGGACAACCGTTGATTTTTGTACCGCTCACAACGATTGCTACTGCGGGAATTGAAAGAGAGCAGGCGGGTTCTGCTTCGGGTTTGTTTAATATGATGCGTAACTTGGGTGGTTCGATTGGAATTGCAGCTTTAGCAACACTATTGACTAGGAGAGAGCAATTTCACTCCAATCGTTTAGGTGACTCGGTTTCGCTGTACGATCCAAATACGCAACAGCGCATTGAGCAGTTGACGCAAAATTTTATTAGTCGCGGTGCAGATATGAGTACGGCGCACGATCGCGCGATCGCAACTATCAGCAACCTTGTCCGCCGAGAGGCTTCTATAATGGCGTTCAACGATTGCTTTTACTTTATTGGCTTTGCTTTGTTATTAAGCGGGTTAGCAATTATTTTCTTTAAGAAAGCTAAAGCAACTGGGGGCGCTGTCGCTCATTAATTTGCGGCGATTTGGTCTGTTTTTGCCGCCATAATAAAATCGTTGCGATGCAAGCCACATATGGCGTGTGTCCACCAAGTTACGGTTACTTTTCCCCATTCGGTAAGCAAGGCGGGGTGATGTCCTTCAGCTTCGGCTGCTTCACCAATTTTGTTTGTAAAAGCGATCGCACTGACGAAATCAGGAAACGTATAAATACGCTCTAAGCGCGATTGTCCTTCAACTTCAATAATTTGCCAATCAGGAATTTGTGGCTTAAGTTCGGTTATATCTGCCTCAGTGACGCGGGGTGCATCTTTGTGACAAGCCGTGCATTTTTGTTGAGTTAGGTTTTCCATATTTATTACTTTAATAGTTTTTGTTAGTTTAATTAATTAGCTGTCAATATTTGAAATCCTGCTTGTACGAAATGATCGTCAAAAGTTAAAGCTTGAGTTACTCCTTTTTCCCGCATAACTACAAAGGAGATACAATCAACCAAACCCCATTTTTTATCTGGATACTTATATAACTCCAAAGACTGAGTAAATAAATATGGAGTAATTTTGACAACTTCTACTTCATTTGAAGCTAAACACTTTTCAATAAATTCAACTGCTTGCAGCTTATAATTTTTTGCTAGAGCATTACCTACTTCTAATAATATTGCTTCTGTCATTAGCCAATGAGTCACCTCAAATTTATCTGCTAAGTCTAAAGCTTTTTGGTGATATTGGTCTTTTTCGTTAAATAGTGCAAATATAAAACCTGTATCCACGAATATTTCAATCAATATTTTTTTCTCCTCACATATATTTCTCGTAGTTAGTAGAGAAATCAGCAGGAGCATCAATTTTTATTTTTCTCATCTGCGACATAAAACTCTCTTTTTTGTCAGACTGTCCTAGCTTATGTTTTTGCACATCTTGCTTAACTTGAGCCTTTTTTAGACAGGACAAGCATTTATTTAATTTGTCTATTTCCGATCTAAAAATTAAGCCATTAACCATACCAACTACTATGGGATAAAGGGCTACCAATGGTAATTTTAGTGAAACAAGAGATATATCATTAAAAGACTTAAAACCTTGTTCACCATAAAAATATATTACAATAAAAGTGATTAATATGGGAACTGATAATAATACATTGTAGGTAACCTTTTCATTAATTTGTGTATTTTTAACTTGTTTTTCTATTTCTATTTCGTAAAGCTTTAATTTTTCTTCTGAAATAATAGTATTACGAAGTAATTTAACTGCTGCTTGCTCCATTATAAACTCGTCTCTTATTTTTTCAAAGATTGTCTTTGCTTTATTTTTGGCACTTGACTTTGCTAGCGAAATTAATCTCACAAGCTCTTTCAAAGTTGAAACGAAAGCAACAATAATTACTACTGCTTGCATTCCAACAAGCAACAATACTATGTTGACTGTGTTCGCAATTATAATGAGAGGAGCTATGATTGAAAATACGATAACGAAAAAAATTATAGAGCGTTGATTTAATATTCTGTGAATTGGGTTTGAGAAAAAATAGGTTTTTTCCGAAGATTCAGGATGAATAATCTTCAACAAAACATCTATAAATTGCCCGAAATCTTTTTTATATTGTTCCTCTTCATGTTTATCTAAAAATGAACTTGCAGATTCTTCTAAATTAGATTTATCATTGTCAATCTCTTTCTCAGGCAAATGTGGAGTGCTACTCATTTTTATAATTTGAATCCTAAAATAATCTAAGATGTTAATATAAACAAGTTGTATTCAAGTTTTATATCTAAACACAAGAGAAACCCGTAGTTGATAACACAGATGTATTATACATTGTACTATAAACGCTGGAAATTAAAATAGTCTAAGTTGCGTAGGATTGTCAATTTCATACCAAGGTAAGGACGATACAGGCACATTATGCTGTTGTAATAGTTGGTGGAAGTAACGAGCATTGTGAGGCGATCGCACTTCCTTTGGACAATGAACAAAAAAGTAAATCTGCGTACCTTGACGTAAAGTGCGATCGCAAAAACTAACCCATTCTGTTAAATACGTCTCATTAAATTGCTGTTGGGGATGACTGATGAAGCGAATTAAACTAAAAGGTGCAGTCACGCTGAAATTTACAGGTAAGTTTGGTTTACGTCTTTCACTGTGTAACTGCGCGTCATCGGGCGCATTATAAATAGGACGAGAATCAAGCAAAACTCTACCGATTCCTAGCTTTTCTAAAATAGCTGTCAGCTTGTTATTATGAGGTTCTTTAAACCAATCAGGATGACGAACTTCTAAAGCAAGCGGTGCTTGAGTGTGCGCCCAAGTTTCAAGAAAAGTTGTTAAATCAGCTAGTAATTCTGGACTGTAACTAGGAGGAAGTTGAGCAAAAATTACCCCCAAGCGATCGCCTAACGTCTGCATTTGCTCTAAAAAGCTTAACGCGCCAGCAATAGAAGGCTGCAACAAACCTTGATGAGTTAATAGTTTGGGTAATTTCAAGCAAAACTTAAAACTTAGCGGAGTTTCTGCTATCCAGCGCTTTAAAGTATCTTGGTTGGGGATGGCGTAGAAAGTCGTGTTACCTTCAACCGTTGAAAAGACTTCGCTATAAAGCCTCAAAAACTCGCTACTACGACTTTTTGGCGGATAAAAGTCTCCTACCCAACCTTTGTAAGACCATACAGCACAACCGATGCGAAAATTCATGCCAACTAATTCCATAATATTAAAAGAGCGAAAAGTTGGGGGGAGCGGTTTCCCTCTCTTGGAAAGGTTGGCGGGAGGCTGTGCCTTCCGTCAACTTTCCGCTCCCCCAAGCTTTTCAAGAGAGACAAATTAGGAATATTGAACAAGTGTCACAAAATCAGTCTCCTCAACTACTACCTACTGGGGAAATTCAAAATTTGCTCCCATTAGCGTTTGAACATTGGTTTGAGTATGCAATTAGAGCGCAACCCCATCATACAGATTATTCTGAAGTTGTTTGGCATGGCTCTTACATAACTTGGATGGAAGAAGCAAGAGTAGAATGCTTACGATCAATTGGGATAGAATTTGCCGATTTAGTTGCTTTGGGGTGCGATTTGCCCGTTGTAGAGCTTTCTATTCGCTATCATCGCCCGATTAAATTAGGAATGGCAGCGATCGTAAAAACTCGGATGGAAAATGTTAGCGGTGTAAAGATTAATTGGGATTATCAAATTCAATCCCCCAATTTTCAGGATTTATATGTGTCGGCGCAAGTAACGTTAGTAGCTATAGATCGAGAAAGAGGTAGAATCATGTGCCAATTACCCGAAGCAATGAAAGAAGCTTTAGCTCGATTAGCAGCAATAGGCGAAAAATAACTGTATGTCATCTCTAGAGAAACGCTTAGAAGCCTTCCGTCAATTACCATTGCGCGCTCAATTGTCCTTGATTAATTCCACCGCTAGTAATGAAGTTTTGAGCCAAAATCAGGAGTATTTGCAGAGTTTGAACCGCATCCACCAAGAATGCTTACTCTCTGCAAATCCAGAACAAAAAACTGCTTACGATCGCTTTATCAAAAACGCGCCTAACTAAGTCCAGTAAAGAATCCGGGCTTGAGGAAATCTCTTTTGAATCTCGCCTGCAAAAAAGCGCCGCAGTGCTTTCATGGTATCGGCATTGTAAACATACTTTGTCCCACCAAACTTGTTACGCTTGACGCTGCGCTTTTCTTCGTCCAAATCTAGTTTGGTGTTGGGATACCAACTTAACAATACTTCTTTTGAGCCTGGGGTAAAACGGTGAGAAATTAATTCAAAAGTTAAATCGCAATCAAAATCAAGCGCCGCCGAAATTTCATCAAATAGTTGACTGTAGTGCAACTCCCAATCTTCACCCGGCATAATTGGAGCAATAACTATTCCCACCGGATAGCCACCACCGCCCAGACTTGGCGGTAATGCCAATTTCCGCAATGCCCCAAGCCGTGCTGTCACCTTAGCTGTACCGCCCTCAAACCGCCCAGAAACGGGCGCAGCGTTGACACTGACTCGACAGCGCGTATGACCGTTGTGGGGCAAATCTAGTAAATTATCCACTGCGTCAAACTTAGAAACCCAACGCAGATAACCATCTTCCCGCGTCCCAAAATAGCGGATGGCTTCAGCCAAACTCCCAGTTAGATGCTCAATTCCCAAGGGATCGGTATAGCAACTAACTTCAAAGCTTTTAGCTTCCCCAGGGCGCTCGTAGTTAGCTAAATTTGCGAGGATCTGCGGCAAGTTGGCAAAGACGCGAATGACTGGAGGCCCTTGCAGACTCCCGGCTAAATAACAATACTGACAGTGGGCTGGGCAGCCTTCGGCGATGTGAAACTGCCAATCTGCCGAGGGGGGAATAGGACTAAGCTTGAAGGCGCTAGGAGGAGCCGTAACCACTGCTAAAGTACGTTTAGCAAGGTCGTAGGTTTCGCGGGGTGTTTCGCCACGTAAGCCCGTTAAACGGTTGCGGGGTAACTCCTCAATAGGTAAATCAAAACTTTGCACCCGCTTGTAAAGCTGTTGTCCCCAGGGTTCATCTAGGGCTGCGGGAGTGAAGATAACGCGATCGGGCATCCACAATTTAGGTTGCGATGTCTCAGTAGTAGGAATGTTTTGGGCTATAGTGCCTGAGTTCATTTAATTAAAAATGTAGAGTGCAAATAAATTAGGGCGGTGCTAATTAGATGTATAAATTTTTGCGTAGAGACGTTGCAATGCAACGTCTCTACTTAGTTTTCTAAAACAGATCGGATACGTTGCTCTAATCGTTCTAAATCTAAACCGCCTTCATCACGAGCAATTCGCCTGACCGTTTTATTGACATTATTGAGGTCTAACAATAAGTCGTGGAGAATTTCTTGCTGCTGGCGTGATTGGGTAACTTCGCGGGGTTCTTGCACTAAGTCGCGCACGATGGAGTCTTCAGCGCGAGATGCTACCACCGGGTCTGTTTGACCTTCTACTTGTACAAATGTCCTTCTACCTGGCCCTCTATCTTCTTCGATGGGAATGACGGCGGTAACTTGGTCGGAACGTACATACTTACCGAATCCTAAATGTACCAATACCGAGGACTGTATTCTCATTTAGCTATTGTTTTTCTCTTTGACTTATCTCTATTATCGAACATTTACAGATAAGCTGGGAGTCATATTCAGAGCGGCTTTCGCTACCTTTTAGTAGGGTTTGCCGCTAAGTGTTTTTGCTTGCAATATTGGTTGCTTTCCGAACACTTATTTGTTAAAATGATGAACCGGGTTGCTTGAGAAATTCTGCTTCTGCGGCTGTATTTGCCCGTCCCAGAATTTTGTTGCGGTGGGGAAAGCGCCCAAAGCTTTCGATTACCGCCTTGTGACGCAAAGCATAACTGATAGTATTTGCACTTGCGGGGTGATCTGCCAAAGTTGCAAATAGTTCAACGCACCGCTCTTGATCGGCAAGGTTTTCGCTATGCTCAAAGGGTAAGTAAATAAACCAGCGCTGTACGGGTAATAGAGCGCGATAGCGCCAGCGCGCTCGCAGAGCTTCGCATTTTCGCTCTACCGCATTTTGAGCTACAGCCAGCGCTTTGGCATCTGTCGCAAAGCTTTTTGGCGTACCGCGAAACATATTGCGCGGAAACTGATCTAATAGCAAAATCAGCGCCAAACAACCAAGAGGTGAATCTTGTAAGTAGTCTAATTCACCCCCGGCGGCCTGTTCATAGTTTAATAAAAAGTATTCGCTTAACTCGCGGTCAAATTCTGGGTTTTTAGTAAACCAAAACGATCGCTCTTTACCGTAATCTAGCGACTTAGGACTACCAAACCAGAAGTCCAAAATCGCCTCTACTCGTGCCATGCTTACAGCAATGCCAAATTAGAACGCAAGGTTAAAGCTAAATCTGTATCAGTTTCAATCACTACTACATCAGCTTTTTTGTTGCCTAGTAATACTCCACCCAATGCACCCGCTCCCGTACCTAACAATATTTCCTCGGTAGCAATAGCGCGATCGCCTGTCAAAGCACCTAAAGCGGCGGAAGCTGCTGCACCTACGGCTGCACCTTTTAATATATTCCCTACTTTAGAGGAACGATTGACGCTAGTTTGGCTAATTACTTGAGATGTAGCATCAATGGACTGGCGGCGGTTATTTGTAATTAAGGTTCTAGCTACAAATTGCGAACCATTGCTAGCAGGTTGCAATTCGCCTTCAATGGTACTTCCGGCGGGAATCAATATAGTACCGCTTCTATTAATAATATTGCTGGCTACCGTCAACGTTACTGCCATAGTTTCTTTAGGACTAACAACAATTTTCTCGGCTTTGCTGTAGCGCACGGGAATAGTTGTCCCCGAAGGAATAGTAATTTGGGTATTTGTGGTATTTGTAGTACTTCTTGACGACGATGGGAAAAGTTGAGCCGAAGCTGACGCACTGGTAAATATTGGCGCGCTTGTACCAGTTATAATTGCTAAAGCCATGAGCGCGGCGGTTCCAGGTTTCCAATTAGCCATAAATACCTTCTTTCTTGAATAAACTGTTTTCTTGCGTGATATTTAATCAGACATTTCGCTTGATAAAAGGTTCCTATTTATATCATTTCCTTGACATTTACATTATTAATGATGTCAATTAAGGTTGCTCAAATCCCAATACTCGCGCCTTTGTCTCTTGTACGGTACGCGGATCGGTTTGAAACGTAACCCAACCTTCGCGCTTGGAGTGGCGAGGAAGAAAACTAATTTCTAATTGAGCGCTTTCTTGCTCTTTACCAGAATTTTCGAGTGTTACTTCAATTTGTACAGTTTCGGTAGTAGTATCACCGCTATTTGTGACCAAGACAGAAATTATAAACCGATTTGCTTGACTTTGCTGTTTGCCTAATTCTAATTCAATATTGGCGGGGGTTTTAGCAGACGTTGCAAAACCTGCGTAACGGTTACGGTTATAGCCTAGCAATAAAGTAAAAGTAGCTAAAACGTACAGTAGCAGCCGCAAAGGGTGCATGGTAAAACTTGCCCACCATACCTTCATTGTGTAAAGTAAGGGCAAGCTAAACATTACCCCCCCAGCAATCCCGCGCAAATATTCTTGAAGACTTCGCCCAATAGAGCGATTCATGACAAAAACTCAGGTACGATTTATACCTTTTTTTCATCTACTATCAGTAGGGTGTTTTTCATCCATCTGCTGAATTATTTACTTTTTTTAGTAAATAAGTCGGTAAACATCATCAACAAACCGCCACCAAAAATAGCGATCGCAAGTCCGGCGGTAATCAAGTCTAAAGTATTAGTTTCCATAGTTTAAAAATCCACCCCGCGTTTAAGTTCTACCCCAGTATCAGCATAATGTTTATGACAAAATACTTCTGAATGCACCCCGGCTAAATCAAAGTAAGCTGGGGGATTGTGACAGCGCCCAGTAATCACAATTTGTGTATCGCGGGGCTTACGGAGGAGAGATTGAAAAATTGGCGCTGGATCGAGCAATTCTAAGTCTACCGTAGGATTAAGCTCGTCTAAAATAATTGTCTTATACAAACCCGAAGAAATGGCGGCTCTAGCAATTTCCCAACCTCTTTCCGCTTCTACATAATCAAGCTCTTTTTGCTGTCCCCGCCACACGATCGCATCTTGTCCGCAGCGTTGATGATCGACTAAATCAGGGTAACTTTGTCTTAAAGCTGCGATCGCCGCATCTTCAGTATATCCCGTCCCACCTTTGAGCCATTGCATAATCAAGACGCGGTGCGATTTATCTTGACTGATACCTTTACCAATTGCTTGTAACGCCTTACCTAGGGCGCTTGTAGACTTACCTTTACCAGCGCCTGTATAGATTTCTATCCCTGTAATTCCTTGGGCGGCGGCGGTGGGGTGGTAGTGGGGTTTCATTTCCGAGTGCAAATCGGCAATCTCTAATAATTGTGGCGGTGCAGCCCTCCCTGTCGCAATAATTTCTAACTCCTCTGGTTTTGATTTTAGAACTTTGACAACTTCCTCAACCTCCAACAAACCCAAATCGAGCATGGGGTTGAGTTCATCTAAAACTACTACTGAATATAAACCACTGGCGATCGCACCTTTAGCCACATCCCAACCGCGAATTGCCTCTTGGCGGTCGAAACGAGTAATTTGCTCTTTGTTAAAAAATTCGGCTCTACCTGTGCGGACTTGATCGATTAAATGGGGAAAACCTCTTTGCAGAGCTTCAATTGCGCCATCTTCATCATAGGTACGTTCGGAGCCTTTGAGGAATTGCAAAAGCAAAACGCGGGTAGCAATATTACTATTAATCCCTAAACCAATAGAGCGTAAAACTACCCCTAAAGCCGCTTGAGACTTACCTTTGCCTGCACCATCATAAACGTGAATTTGACCTACAACCCGATGGGTTCGTAGTTGGGCTGTGCGAATACCGATACCGTTTCTTGTCATTGCTCTAGGAGAGATTGGATCAGTTTACAGCCTAACTAAAAATGAGTAGATGGATATAATGTAAATTAAAAATTGAAAAGGGCGATCGCAGTATATAAATACTAATTTCTGCCTTTTACCTCCTAAAACCTGCTGATGTTTGCCTTTGTTTTCAATATTTTGGCGTTGAATGGTTTTGCTCCACTCACCCAGGCAGATATTTGGCTGAGATTACTGTCAGTGCTGGTATTGATTGCTATCAATGCGTTTTTTGTGGCTGCCGAATTTTCCTTAGTTACCGTGAGGCGATCGCGCATTCATCAATTGGTAGAAGCTGGAGACGTGGAAGCTTTTGCGGTGCAAACTCTACAAAAAAGTATTGATCGCTTATTATCGACTACCCAGTTAGGGATTACGCTTTCGAGCCTTGCTTTGGGATGGATTGGCGAAAGCACAATGGGAATTTTGGTGGCTTCAGGAATTGGAAATTTGCCCTTAGAGCGAGGGTTGCGGAACTTAATCGTTCATTCGATATCTGTTCCCAGCGCTTTTATATTAGTTGCTTATTTGCAAATAGTTTTAGGCGAATTGTGTCCCAAATCGGTAGCATTGCTTTATCCAGAGGAGTTATCGAGATTTTTGGCTCCTCCAGTAAAAGCGATCGCGCGTTTATTTAATCCCTTAATTTGGGTAATCAATCATTCTACTCGGTGGCTGTTGCGCTTAGGGGGAATTAACTATAGTGGACAAGGCTGGAGAACCCCTGTATCGCCGCAAGAATTGCAGCTAATTATTGCTACTGAGCGCGAATCTACAGGTTTAAAAGCTAGGGATAGAGAACTACTAAATAATATATTTGAATTTGGTGATGTCACCGCTTCAGAAGTAATGATTCAACGCAATCATATTGTGTCTTTACAGATTAACAATACTTTTGAGTCGTTGTTGGAAGTAGTGACAGCTACCGGACATTCTCGCTATCCTGTAGTGGGCAAATCTTTAGATGATGTCTGCGGAATTATTGAGTTTAAGGAATTGGCAACACCTTTAGTTACTGGGAAATTAGCGCTAGAAACACCATTAAAATCGTGGGTGCGTCCAGTTAGGTTTGTACCCGAACATACGCCATTAAGCGAACTATTGCCCATAATGCAGCGAAGTCATCTATCGATGGTGATGATCGTAGACGAGTTTGGCGGTATTGTGGGTTTGGCAACTATCAAAGACTTGGTAGCGGAAATTATTGGCGATACTGGGGAGCCAGGAAGCGCTGAGGAACTGATGATCGAACGCTTGGATGAGCAAACTTATTTAGTCCAAGCGCAGATGAATTTAGAAGACCTTAACGAGCTATTAAAGTTAAGTTTGCCTTTGAAAAACGAATATCAGACATTGGGGGGTTTCTTGCTATATCAGTTACAAAAAATTCCTCCGGTTGGGACTACTTTAACTTATGAAAATCTAGACTTTACAGTAATTTCCGTTGATGGGGCGCGTTTGCATCATATAAAAATGCGCCGTCAAACTTAGTTGCTCTTACTTATTTGTAGGCAATTGGATCGATTAATCCTAATTCAGCAAAAGCCTCTAGTCTCAGCTTGCAAGAGTCACACGCGCCGCAAGCTTTCTCGTTTCCTGCATAACAAGACCAGGTTTTGTCCCAAGGTACGCCTAATTTGTTGCCTAGTTGGATGATTTCAGTCTTTTTTAGGTCAATGAGCGGTGCAACTATTTTGATTGCTTCCCCTTCTCTACCTTGCTTTGTCCCTAACCTAAAAACTTCCTGCATTGCTTGAATATAATCGGGGCGACAATCGGGATACCCAGAGTAATCTAAGGCATTGACACCTATATAGACGCGCTCTGCACCGATGGTTTCGGCGTAAGCTAGGGCAAAGCTCAAAAATATCGTATTGCGTGCAGGGACGTAGGTTACAGGGATATTTTCGCCCATTTGAGCAAGCGATCGCTCTACAGGTAAATCTATCTTGTCATCGGTAAGCGCCGAACCACCCCAAGAACGCAAATCAAAACTAATTACTTTACTATCAACTACACCCGCAGCTTCGCAAAGCGCGATCGCACTGTCTAATTCTCGTACTTGTCTTTGGTTGTAATTAAAAGATAAAGCGTAACATTCATACCCAGAAGACTTGGCGCTATAAAGTACCGTCGCTGAATCCAACCCACCAGATAATAAAACAACTACCTTCACGTAGCAACACCTTTTGCATATAGATTTTTAGACTTCTATGCTAAATGAGATTGCGAAGTACTATCGCGCTTTACTTATTATTGGTTGGAGCAAGAATTATATCTAGCACTTTCAAATCTTTTTCAACGGAGGCTAAACCCGTGACAACAAAAGCATTTGGATCTTCTTCAACACGTCTTATTTGTTCAACGATTACATCTTGACTCAAGCTGTCCAATTGACGATCGCTAAGTTTTCTCAAGTCGCGCTCGTTGTTTGCCATATTTTTTGATTACTACTTTACCTAATTCTTGTTCGTCAGTGCCAAATACTAACAAAATCGCTCCAGTCCCTATCTCGTAACTGTATTTCAAAGCTTGAATATTTCTACTTTGCAGAGCTGATCTAACAGATAGTAGACCTCGATCTTGTTCTTCGGGTAAGCGGTCGGTAATGTTCATTTAATTAAGATATATCTGACTTGCGTTAACAAGTTGATCGCAAGTTAGTTCTAGCTGCCCAAAAGTAGGCGAAATTATGGGAGCATTTGCTGTAAATGTTTGTACTTGGTATTCCCTGTCAATGAGTTGATATACCGACACTGTTGGCACTTTAGGATAGCCCAAATAGCTGCGAGATGCGATCGCCAAGTAGTCAACAATCCAATACTCTGCAATCCCTAAACGCTGATATTCTGCTAATTTATCAATGTAATCATCTTCCCAATTAGTTGAAACGACTTCTACCGCTAGTTGAATAGGCTTAGTTAGGGCTGCATAAGCCATTGCATTAGAATTCCACTCTAATTCGCTAACTACACTAACATCGGGATTTCTGGCTTGGACAATTCCTTTCTCAGTAACAGTTTTGATAACTATAGTTTGATCGACAATATAGCTAAGATTATTGCGTCTAATTTCATCGTTGAAAGCAAATAATAATAGTCTTGATACATTTTTATGCGCTCTGATTGGCTCCACTTTGACAATCTCCCCATCCAATAACTCAAAAATGCCATAACCATCGGGGTATTGCTCAAGAAACTCGGCAAAACTTAGCTTTTTAGTAGTGGTAGTCATAAAAATTACCTTGTGCTTTTACAACACTCTTGGTTGCAACTATAGCTCTAACCTAATTTATTTACAGGTAAAGTACCACTATCTCAATTAAACCAGCTAATGGACGGGCAAAAAACTGACACATTCTCTCGCCCACAAAGGCTGCTGTCAAAATAACACTAAAGACAGCGATCGCCCTTGATAAAAAAATACATAATACAGGAACTTCAACTAAACTTGGAGATTCTTTATAAATATAAGCATTACGCTATTAGCTGGATGATTTAAGGGCTTAATTGTTGATAATTGACCGTATACGCCATTTAGCGGCGTTTTTGTACTTTGGTGGCTGAGGAAAGGAAAGGAGTGGAGAACAGCATATTCATGGCACAACAAAACAATCATGATAGGCGCAACCAGCCTCAACCAATTCGCATAGGCGTGATTGGAGTGGGCAATATGGGGCAACATCATACCCGCGTACTAAGTTTACTTAAAGATGTAGAGCTTGTTGGGGTTTCTGATATTAATGTTGAAAGAGGACTCGATACTGCTAGTAAGTACCGAGTCCGTTTTTTTGAAGATTACCGCGATTTGCTACCTCATGTAGATGCAGTCTGTATTGCTGTTCCCACTTATTTACATCATTCTGTGGGCATGACTTGCTTGGAAGCTGGCATTCATATTTTGATCGAAAAACCGATCGCTGCTAGTATTGCCGAAGCGGAATTATTGGTAAATGCGGCAGCCCAAACTGGGAGTATTTTACAAGTAGGTCATATTGAACGCTTTAATCCAGCTTTCCAAGAACTTTGCAAAGTCTTGAAAACTGAGCAATTGCTGGCTATAGAAGCTCATCGCATGAGTCCGTACTCCGATCGCGCTAATGATGTATCGGTAGTATTAGACTTAATGATTCATGATATCGATTTATTACTAGAATTAGCTAATTCCCCGGTAGTTAAGTTGACAGCAAGCGGTAGCCGCGCCTGTGCTACAGAACCAAGCAATTTTTCGGCAAATACTAAGCCCCGCCCCTATTTAGACTATGTTACGGCTACCTTGGGCTTTGCTAATGGGATTGTGGCAACTCTTACCGCTAGTAAAGTTACTCATTGCAAAATCCGCCGCATTGCTGCACATTGCAAAAATTCGCTGACTGAAGCAGATTTTCTCAATAATGAAATTCTCATCCATCGGCAAACAACGGCTAATTGCATGACAGATTACGGTCAAGTGCTTTATCGTCAAGATGGTTTGATTGAAAAAGTGCATACCAGTAATATAGAACCACTCCATGCAGAACTTGAGCATTTTGTCAACTGTGTAAGGGGTGGAAATCAGCCATCAGTAGGTGGAGAACAAGCATTAAAAGCGCTGAGACTAGCGAGTTTAATCGAACAGATGGCTTTAGATGGTCGTGCTTGGAAACAATCGGGAATTGATATCAATGTTCCTAGTTGTGACATCGTTAATGTGTAGAAGCGATTAGAATTAAGGCGACGGATCAGAACACTACTAAAGGAGACTAGCCTGATGTCTGACTTAAATCGGGGAATTATGAAATTTAAAGGCGCAGATACCCCAAAAGCAGTGACGATTTCTACTGTACTGATTTTAGGAGCGATCGCAGCTTTAATTATTTGGGCATTAAAATCGGCTTACGTAGTTAATTAATGTCGGTACTTTTATACCAAAAAGCCCGCACATTGGCGGGTTTTTTGATTTAATTAAGAATGTCTTTCGGTTAACGAAAATATACCTTAAGAGATCCCCCCAACCCACGTCAACAAAGCGGTCAGGTTCAGCTACACCGCTTTTTGACTCCCCTTAAAAAAGGGGGAGAATATTAAAGGAGTGGAGTTAACAGCCGTAGCAATAGATTTTTTGGGTTTCTAATTGGTTACAAATGGCGGATGGTAACTCATCTGTACTCAACACCTGGCGATCTAATTTAACTTGCAAGCTAGTTAAAGGATCGACTCCAGGAGAAACTAAAAACTCTAACTTTTCTAAAAATGTCCAACTTGCGAGATTATCTAGAATTTGAGAAATTGCTTTTACATAAGGGTGATCGGGGTTTTTATACCAATCTATCGCCGCAACTTGCGCTTGATCGAAGCCTAAATGTACAGTTATTGAAGGTTCGCTAAATAAAGCGATCGCAACAGGTCTTGCTTCTTCCTGCAATAATAGATCGGACGATCGCGCTAGATTCCGCAATTTCTCTAAGCGATCGTAGCGCTCGGTTACAGATAATGGCTCATCTTTCCAGTGCAAACCAACAGTAACTAAGTAAGTCTGCAACAGCATATGACCTAGTTTTTCAGCCTTTGTAGCCAAATACATAGAGTTATAATCGGTTGCTTCAATGAGTAATGGTAATCGGTCAGTTACTTCCAAACCGTAGCCTTTCAACCCGGCAATTTTGCGGGGATTGTTAGTAATTAGGCGAATTCTCTCTACACCCAAATCGTTTAAAATTTGCGCTCCTACGCCATAATTACGCAAATCGGCAGGAAAACCCAATCGTTCGTTAGCTTCCACCGTATCTAAACCCATATCTTGCAAAGAGTAGGCTTTTAGCTTGTTAATTAGCCCAATTCCGCGCCCTTCTTGCTTTAAATAAACTACAACGCCAAGTCCTGCATTTTCAATCATTTTCAATGCTGCTTGCAACTGCATTCGACAATCGCAACGCAAAGAACCTAAAGCATCCCCTGTCAAGCATTCCGAGTGCATCCGCACCATGACAGTTTTGTCAGCAAAGTCTGCAAGTTCACCTTTAACAACGGCTACGTGTTCGGAATTATCCAGGGTGTTGCGATAACCGTAGATATTAAACTCTCCAAATTGCGTTGGTAATTTTGTCACCGTTTCACGACGGACAAAGCGCTCGTATTTGAGACGATAACTAATCAAGTCTGCAATACTAATAATTTTTAATTTATGAACTTTGGCATATGCAACTAATTGCGGTAAACGCGCCATTGAGCCATCAGGGTTTTGAATTTCACAAATTACCCCGGCGGGATACAAACCTGCTAACTGCGGCAAATCGACCCCAGCCTCGGTATGTCCAGCCCTTTTTAGCACTCCTCCTTCTCGCGCTCGCAGAGGGAAAATATGACCTGGGCGGTGTAAATCTTTTGGTTTTGTATGAGGATTAATTGTAACTTGAATCGTCCGGGCGCGATCGTCGGCAGATATGCCTGTAGTTACGCCCAAGGCTGGGGAAGCATCAATACTGACGGTAAAAGCTGTTTGATTGGTATCGGTGGTATTAGTCACCATTAAAGGTAAATCTAGCTCGTCTAACCTTTCGCCCGTCATGGCTAAACAAATCAATCCCCGCGCCTCTACTGCCATAAAATTAATTGCATCGGGCGTAGCGAACTGAGCAGCACAAATTAAGTCCCCTTCATTTTCCCTGCTCTCATCATCCACTACCACCAACATTCGCCCGGCTTTGAGATCGGCTAAAGCATCCTCGATTGAATCAAATTGAAATGGTTGTTTTAAAGCAGTTGTAGGCTGTTGCACGGAGTATTACAAATAAAGTAAATTGTAAAGTTTCTTGAAGCTTAGATTAATTTGATTGTAGCCTGTTTCTACTAGGGCGAGATTCTTGACTAGGGAAGTTTGAATAATTGTTTGGACAGTTTAATGCGATCGCATTCCTACAATTGCACATATTTACTCGAAAACCTTGCTCATAGAAACACAACCTGATATAGAATTTGGCAAAAGTTGAATTTTTTTAGTAAAAACTCTTAAAGGTTAGTAATTATGGGTGATATAAGGCGCGTATCGGTTGGCATTGTGGGCGCGTCGGGTTACGGGGGGGTGCAGCTAGTGCGGCTGTTGATGGATCACCCAGAGTTAGAGCTTACCTATTTAGGCGGTGAAAGTAGTGCGGGTAAGTCTTTTGCCGATTTGTATCCACATTTAGGGCATCTTGTCAAGCGCAAAATTGAGGCAGTAGATCCCGTAGAAATTGCCGAACGTTGTGAAGTAGTATTTTTATCATTGCCCAATGGACTTGCGTGTCAAATAGCGCCGACATTGATAGAAAAAGGCTGTAAAGTGCTGGATTTATCGGCAGATTATCGGTTTACAAATTTAGACACCTATACATCTTGGTATGGGAAAGAGAGGAGCGATCGCACGATTGCAGATAAAGCAGTTTATGGTTTACCGGAACTATACAGAAGTCGCATTGCGGAGAGTCAATTAATTGGTTGTGCGGGGTGCTATCCTACAGCGAGTTTACTGGCACTTTCACCATTACTCAAACAAGGCTTAATCGTGCCAGAAACGGCAATTATCGATGCCAAATCCGGCACTTCTGGGGGTGGTAGACAAGCAAAAACTGGAATGTTGTTAGCCGAAGCTGATAACTCCATAGGAGCGTATGGCGTAGCGAGACATCGTCATACCCCAGAAATCGAGCAAGTTTGCAGTGATTTAGCTGGAAAAGAGGTAACAATTCAATTTACACCGCATTTAATGCCAATGGTGCGGGGAATATTAGCAACAGTGTATGCAACATTAAGAGATCCAGGATTAGTAAGAGAAGACTTGCTGACAATTTACACAGCATTTTATCGTAACTCCCCTTGGGTGACAATCTGCGAAAGCGGCGTATATCCACAAACTAAATGGGCGTGTGGCAGCAACCTATGTTACATAGGCATTGAAGTAGATCCACGTACAGGGAGAGCGATCGTCATGTCAGCCATTGACAATTTAATCAAAGGACAAGCAGGGCAAGCGATTCAGTGTTTAAACATTATGATGGGCTGGGACGAAACCTTGGGACTACCCAAGCTAGGATTCTACCCCTAAGTTGAGATGATGGATCACAACGTTTTTAGCTTAATTTACTTGCAACAGGTGTATTGCCAGGAAATACCGGGTTAACAAAAAGACCCTTTTGCAGGGGGTTTGGGCGGCATCTTTTTGGAGGAGGGACTCCCCCAAAAAATGCCTTGGGAGGTAAGCCGTCCCCCAATGGGGGGTTTGGGGGGCAGACCCCCCATATTCGGTTTTTCTTAGAAGGAAGTGATGGAACTACTTAGCCCCCAAACCAACAGCACCAGCATAAACAGCGCGATCGCCTAACTGGTCTTCAATTCTAAGTAAACGGTTATACTTAGCAACTCTTTCGCTGCGACAGAGAGAACCCGTTTTAATTTGCCCAGCGCGAGTAGCGACAGCCAGATCGGCGATCGTTGTATCCTCAGTTTCTCCCGACCTGTGGCTAATAATAGAGCGGAAACTATTACGAGTAGCCAAATCTATAGTTTCCAAAGTTTCCGTTAAAGAGCCTATTTGATTGAGCTTAATTAGAATTGCATTAGCGGCAGATTGGTCAATGCCTTTTTGCAGACGAGTAACATTAGTTACAAATAAATCATCACCTACTAGCTGAGTTTTCTTACCTATTTGTTGAGTAAGAAGCTGCCAACTAGCCCAATCATCTTCATGCAAACCATCCTCAATCGAAATTATCGGATAAGAGTCGCATAATTGCCCTAAATAACTAATAAACTCCGTTGGTGCGTGAGGTACGCCATCGTAGACATATTGACCATCTTTGTAAAACTCACTAGCCGCCACATCTAGCGCCAACGCTACTTGTTCCCCTGGTTTATAACCCGCTTTGGCGATCGCCAACATCAGCAATTCTAAAGCCGCTTGATTAGACTCTAAATTCGGCGCAAACCCACCTTCATCGCCTACGCCAGTTAGTAAACCTTTATCGTCTAAAACCTTACTCAAAGCCGCAAAAATCTCCGCTCCCCAGCGTAACGCTTCCCGAAAAGAAGACGCACCCACCGGAACAATCATAAACTCTTGAAAATCAACGTTATTAGAAGCGTGAGCGCCGCCGTTAATTACATTCATCAACGGTACAGGTAACAAGTTAGCTAAAGGGCCGCCCAGATAGCGGTAAAGGGGCAATTGTAGATACTCCGCACCAGCCTTTGCAGAGGCTAAAGAAACCGCCAAAATTGCATTTGCACCCAAATTTGATTTATTAGGCGATCCATCAAGGGCGATCATCGTGCGATCAATTAATTCTTGATTAACTACATCCAGATCGAGTAACTGGGGCGCGATCGCTTCATTGACGTTCTGCACCGCTTTGAGTACCCCTTTTCCTCCATAACGGCTCTGATCATCATCTCGCAACTCATGCGCCTCAAAGCTGCCTGTAGATGCCCCACTGGGGACTTGAGCGACCCCTACTACACCACTAACTAAGTGAACTTCCGCTTCAACTGTAGGACGACCCCGCGAGTCGAGAATTTCTCTAGCAACAATGTTATCAATAGCAGTATCTAGTGTATTCATCATCCTCAATAGCACCTCAATTAAGTCAGCAGTCAGCTAGAAATGCAATATATCGCGTTTTTACAATAAAAAATGTAATGTAATAGAGGATTTGGAGTTGCAAAATGCGATTACTACATACAATGCTCCGCGTGGGCAACATGGACGCTTCCCTAAAGTTTTACTGCGAACTCTTAGGAATGAAGTTATTACGCCGAAAAGATTATCCAGGGGGCGAATTTACCCTAGCTTTTGTAGGCTATGGCGATGAATCTGACCATAGCGTAATTGAGCTAACCTACAACTGGGGTGAAGATAAGTACGAATTGGGCAATGCTTACGGGCATATTGCCCTAGGAGTGGATGATATTTATAGCACCTGCGAACAAATTAAAACCCAAGGGGGTAAAGTAGTGCGCGAAGCAGGGCCAATGAAACACGGTTCTACAGTGATTGCTTTTGTGGAAGATCCCGACGGGTACAAAATAGAGCTAATTCAACTAGGCACTTCAGGCACTGAGCAAGCATCCTCCGCTCAAAATCAGCAATGAAATTTCAGTTTAAGCATCAATTTTTCCATAGCAAGCTGGAAACTGGTTGGGTATTGACAAGTTACTCGATTTTGTTCCTAACTTTCCCTGTTCAAGCTCAAGTTGTCGCAGCTAAAGACTTAGATTTTGATTCTACCCAGCTTGCTCAAGTGACGGCGGTAGATGAACTCGGCGATGTTTTGCCTACGGATTGGGCATATCTTGCTTTAGCCTCTCTTATTCAACGTTATGGGGCTATTTCTGGCTATCCTGACGGGACTTTTCGAGGAAACCGCTCTTTGAGCCGTTATGAGTTCGCGGCGGCGCTTCAAGGCGTGTTAGAGCAAGTTACTAATATTACTTTTGTTAATCAAGAGGATTTAGTAACTTTGCGGCGCTTAGAACTAGAATATCGCTTGCCCTTAGACCAAATTCGCACTCGCTTAAACGATATTGAAAAGCGCGTTACTAATTTAGAAACTAATCAGTTTTCCGCCACAAGTAAGCTGCAAGGAGAGGTAATTTTTGCCTTGACTGAAGGTAGAAAAGCAAATCCAACTCTCGTCGCCCGTACTCGCTTAAATTTTATTACTAGCTTTACTCCTAATAACCGCCTAATTACCCAGCTTGAAGCCGGAAATAATGGTGGAGATGCAATTTCTTCTGTCCAAAATAGAATACCCAATCTCCTAGGTACTACAGGTTTATTAGCTGATGGCGGCGGTTTAGAATACTCCCAAGTTGATAATAATGTCCAATTAAGGCGGCTGTACTACACTTTTCGTCCTCAAAAAGATTTAGAAGTGACTATCGGTGCAAAAATGCCACCCCAAGACTTTATCGATCGCAATCGCTACGCTAATGATGAATCTAGCGATTTTAGTTCTAGCTTTTTTATCAATAATCCCCTAATTGTCCAAAACCAAATTGATCGCCCTGGAGGTGCGGGAGCGGCTTTAGCCTGGAATATTGGCGGCGGTGATTTTACATTACGAAGTTTATATATTGCGGCTAATAGCGAAGTAGTTAGGGATGAAGGAGGATTATTTGGCGATCGCAATACGGGCATCATAGAGCTAGAATACGCACCCCGCTCTAACTTTGCTCTCCGTTTGCAATACACTAAAGCCTTAATTGACAACACCGATATTTCAGCTTTTGGGATTAATGGCGAGTATGCTTTTAACCGCACTACGGCGTTTTTCGGTCGGTTTGGGATTGGTAATTACGATGGTTTTAATACAGCAATTTCTCAAAACCTAGACTTACAACCTCATACTTGGGCGGTGGGCATATCTTGGCGAGACTTGGTACTACCAGGAACTTTAACCGGAATTGCGATCGGACAACCCTTTGTAGAGGCAGATTTGGGCAATGCAACTCAAACCAATTTCGAGGCTTTTTACAAGCTACAACTAAGCGATAATCTTAGTGTTAGTCCGATTGTGCAGCTAATTGACAACGCTAATAATGACAGTGCTAAAGGTATTACCTGGCAAGCTACATTGAGGACAAGTTTCGCCTTTTAGTATAATTTGCCATCATTACGCGCAAAAATCCAGCCTTTAGGACTATTTTGGGCAACTAAATCGTCATCAGGATAAGTTACCCGATCGCCTTGAGTGCGATCGCCAATTTCCAAATAAGTAGCCTTTTCTCCACTACGATTAATCAAACAATGCCCGTCCGCAACTCTGGCGGGAAACCCAGCACAATCGCCCACCGTTAAAATCTCCTCTCCAGCATCCGTTAATAAAGTAATTTCCCCAGACACAACATAGATAAATTCATCCTGCTTATCATGCCAATGTCTGAGCGCTGAGGCACTTCCAGGGGCAAGCTCAACTAAATTTACTCCAAAGTTTTGCAATCCGGCGGCATTACCCAAACGTTTTTTAGAGCGCCCTGCTACTACAGGTTTAAATTCTTCTGGATAATTAGAACTGTAACTAATAGTTACATTTTCTGGATTAATTATCATTTTGCAGTTAGTTAAAGATGGATCTCTTTGCTATCGTAAACAACAACCAATTATTATTTCAAGCAAGCGTGAAATATTTTTTTCTCACCGATGGCTGGACAATCGGCAGAGTGTGGGCGAGTGATGGATTGTGGAATGAAGCAGCTTGGCGGCGCAAACCAAAGGTTGAACGATTAAATCTGCAATTAATTACGCAAAACGAGACATTATGGCTTTATAGAGTAGAAGAAGTCATTTTAACTATTGAAGTAAAACCCGCCTCTTTTACCCCAAATGCGATCGCTTCAGTAGTATTAAAGCGGTTAATGAGCGCCCCCCAAGTAATCGAACGTCTGAGCTACGCCACCGCCCATTGTCAGGTCGAAAATGCCCAACTTCTGGTTGAATAGCCAGAATTAAAGTGCCATGGCGCTCTTTATACTCTTGCATTCGAGCCAGTCAATAGTTACACTTTTTTAATAATTCTCATTTTGTTTGGCGTTACCAGAGTGCGAAAGTGCGATCGCTGTTTGACCTAAAACACCTGTTATGCTCGTAAGCATCTGGCAATAACAAAAAGCTGAAAAATTACTGTTTGTAAATACTCATCCTTGGAGGATCGTAGTCAATGGGACTACCCTGGTACCGCGTACATACAGTTGTTCTGAACGATCCAGGGCGACTGATATCTGTACACTTAATGCACACTGCTCTAGTCGCTGGTTGGGCTGGTTCGATGGCTTTATACGAACTAGCAATTTTTGATCCCAGCGATCCTGTTCTCAACCCCATGTGGCGGCAAGGATTATTTGTCATGCCCTTCATGGCACGTTTAGGCGTAACCCAATCTTGGGGCGGCTGGAACATTACTGGTGGCGCAGCAACCGATCCGGGTTTTTGGTCGTTTGAAGGCGTTGCCGTTGCTCATATCGTGCTTTCTGGCCTATTATTCCTAGCTGCTTGCTGGCACTGGGTGTATTGGGATTTGGAATTATTTAGAGATCCTCGTACGGGCGAACCTGCACTAGATTTGCCCAAAATGTTCGGCATCCATTTATTTTTATCTGGTTTGCTCTGTTTTGGCTTCGGTGCTTTTCACCTCACAGGTTTATTTGGGCCAGGAATGTGGGTTTCTGACCCCTACGGTCTTACCGGGAGCGTTCAACCCGTTGCCCCCGAATGGGGCCCTGCGGGCTTTAACCCGTTTAATGCTGGCGGCGTAGTGGCTCACCACATCGCGGCGGGTATTGTCGGGATTATTGCCGGGTTATTTCACCTCACCGTCAGACCCCCAGAAAGGCTCTACAAAGCCCTACGGATGGGTAATATCGAAACTGTACTATCAAGCAGTATTGCCGCCGTCTTCTTCGCCGCTTTTATCGTAGCTGGGACGATGTGGTACGGCAACGCTACTACCCCGATTGAACTATTTGGCCCCACCCGCTACCAATGGGATCAAAATTACTTCAAGCAAGAAATTGATCGCCGCGTTCAAGAAGAAATAGCCCAAGGTCAAACCCTAACGGCAGCTTGGTCGGCAATTCCTGAAAAACTTGCCTTCTATGACTACGTTGGTAACGACCCCGCTAAAGGTGGTTTATTCCGCGTTGGCCCTATGGATAAAGGCGATGGGATCGCTCAAGGTTGGCTAGGACATCCGGTATTTAAAGATGGTGAAGGGCGCGAACTAAGCGTTCGTCGTCTGCCTAACTTCTTTGAAACCTTCCCTGTAGTTTTGACCGATGCTGATGGTGTAGTCCGCGCTGATATTCCTTTCCGTCGCGCTGAATCTAAATACAGCTTCGAGCAAGCGGGAGTTACAGCCAGCTTCTACGGTGGTGCTTTAAATGGCAAAACCGTTGAAGATCCGGCGGAAGTCAAAAAGTACGCGCGTAAAGCCCAACTAGGAGAACCTTTTGAGTTTGACCGCGAAAAATTAGGCTCTGATGGTGTATTCCGTACCAGTCCTAGAGGTTGGTTTACTTACGGACACGCCGTATTTGCTTTGTTGTTCTTCTTCGGTCACTTGTGGCACGGTTCTCGGACAATTTTCCGCGACGTGTTTGCAGGGGTAGAGGCAGACCTAGAGGAGCAAGTCGAATGGGGTCTATTCCAGAAATTGGGAGACAAATCTACCCGCAAAAAAGAAGCTGTTTAAACTTTAGGCAGCAATCAAATCAACTTTGCTGGCAGTGATGTTAAGAACGGTTAAACAATCATGTAAGTCACAATTGCAAAAGAATTGTTCAGCCGTTCTTTTCTTTTAATTGGTAAAATATCAGTATTAAGTAACTAATTTGGGATTTAAAATATGGAAAGCGTTGCTTACATTTTGATTTTGGCTCTTGCCATTGGAACATTGTTTTTTGCGATCGCTTTTCGGGAACCACCCCGGATTGAGAAGAAGTAAGCAGCAAAGTTTACTGAAAACTACTACTAGGTACAAATCCGATGCTACGCTTTATTTGTAGCATCGGATTTTGCTATATTTGCCTCGCTACTCAAAACTTGTCTTGCTAATCCCTGTTGCCTCTATGCAATGCCCCTTTTGCCAGCATCCCGATAATAGAGTGCTAGAATCCCGCGCCACCGAAGCTGGGCAAAGTATCCGGCGGCGGCGAGAATGCTTAAGTTGTTTGCGTCGGTTTACAACTTACGAGCGGATAGAATTTGTGCCAATTACCGTAATTAAGCGAACAGGCGATCGCGAATTATTTGACCGCTCCAAAATTTTGCGGGGAATAGTTCGCGCTTGTCAAAAAACCGGGATTCCTTACCTCAAATTAGAGGCAATAGTAGATGAAATTGAATCCCAATTACAACAGCGCGCAGTCCGGGAAGTTACAAGCTTAGAAATTGGCGATCTAGTCTTAGAGCAACTAAAAGCAATTAGTGAAGTTGCTTACGTGCGGTTTGCGTCAGTTTATCGCCAATTTAAAAATATTCGCGACTTTGTAGAAACTTTGGACGATTTAAGTAATTGTGCTACCGAACCCCATCCTGAAGTTTTTACAGTCACGGCAATGAGCTAAAAATTGCTATTAATGAAGATTAAAAGAATTTGCACCCCTTAGCTCAGGTATAATGATGGGTCTGGATACTAATGCGTTTAGAATTACCAAGTCCTAAGCTAGGATGAGAATAAAAGTAAATCGCAAAAATGTGTTCAGGCGATCGCCGTCCATTACCACCGGGAACACTAACCCGAAGATTGTAAATCCTCGACCTTAGCAAAGAGCAACAGATCGAGGCTTAGGTGTAAATTGCCGCTATCACAAGCGCGCAGGTGCATCGTAGGAGGCAAAAAACTACGGAGACTAACAGCAGGAAAAATTAGCATGGTCAATCAGAAACAAACTACTTTAGATATTGGCTTTACTCACGACGATTTTGCTGCACTGCTCGATAAGTATGACTATCACTTTAGCCCAGGTGATGTTGTGGCAGGTACAGTATTTAGTATGGAGCCGAGGGGCGCTCTGATTGATATTGGTGCTAAAACCGCCGCTTATATTCCCATTCAGGAAATGTCAATTAACCGGGTAGATGCCCCGGAAGAAGTATTACAATCCAACGAAACGCGAGAATTTTTTATTCTTACCGATGAAAACGAAGACGGACAGCTAACCCTTTCCATTCGTCGCATCGAGTATATGAGAGCTTGGGAGCGAGTAAGACAACTGCAAACAGAGGATGCTACCGTGCGATCGGGAGTTTTCGCTACAAATCGCGGTGGTGCTTTAGTTAGAATTGAAGGCTTGCGCGGCTTTATTCCTGGCTCTCATATCAGCACTCGCAAACCTAAAGAAGATTTATTAGGCGAAGAATTACCATTAAAATTTTTAGAAGTAGATGAAGACCGCAACCGTCTAGTTCTCAGTCATCGTCGCGCCTTAGTAGAGCGCAAGATGAATCGTTTGGAAGTCGGCGAGGTTGTAATTGGAACTGTACGCGGCATTAAACCTTACGGTGCTTTTATAGATATTGGTGGAGTAAGCGGATTACTACACATTTCCGAAATTTCTCACGATCACATCGATACGCCTCATAGTGTATTCAACGTCAATGACGAACTAAAAGTTATGATCATTGACTTGGATGCGGAAAGAGGACGGATTTCTCTATCTACCAAGCAATTAGAGCCAGAACCCGGCGATATGATTAAAGATCGGCAATTGGTCTTTGATGGCGCTGAGGAAATGGCTGCTAAGTATCGCGAACAAATGCTTGCCAAGCAGCAGGGGATTACAGTTAGCGAAGACGAATTATCTGACGAAGATATCCCCGACGCAATGGAAGAAGCGATCGCCCCAACGGACGAAGATATCCCCGACGCAATGGAAGATGTCTCCGACGCAATGGAAGAAGCGATCGCCCCAACGAACGAAGATATCCCCGACGCAATGGAAGATGTCTCCGACGCGAGCGAAGATATCCCCACAACAAGCGAAGATGTCTCCATGGTGGAAGAAGAAGTCTCCGACGCAATGGAAGAAGCGATCGCCCCAACGGACGAAGATATCCCCACAACAAGCGAAGATGTCTCCGACGCGAGCGAAGAAGTCTCCGCAACAAGCGAAGAAGTCTCCGCAACAAGCGAAGAAGTTTAAATTCACCTATTCGTAGGTCAATTTATCAGCTAAAAAAGAGGGAAATTTCCCTCTTTTTATTTATTTGTCGCACAATTTGGGAGATCGGAATTTTTGGCAACTATTCAATGCAAAAACCGCACTTTTACGAACATTGAGGCAATCATCTTTGATAAAGATGGGACTCTTGAAGATAGTCAAGCTTATTTAAGAAGCTTAGGACAAAAAAGATCGCGCATTATCGACGCGCAAGTTCCTGGCATTGGGGAACCACTATTAATGGCTTTTGGCATCAATAGCAATAAGCTCGATCCTACCGGACTATTGGCCGTAGGTAGTCGCCACGAAACAGAAATAGCGGCAGCCGCCTACATCGCCGAAACGGGAACTGGGTGGTTAGAATCTTTAGAATTAGCTCGTCGTGCCTTTACCGAAGCAGATAGCTTTATTGGTACTGCTCCCTCCCCACTCTTTGTCGGCAGTTTAGAAGTGTTGCAATACCTTTCTCAAGCGGGGTTAAAACTAGGCATTCTTTCCGCCGCCTCTACGGAGCGAGTGCGCGCCTTTGTCCAAACTCATCAGTTGAGCGATTACATTCAATTGCAAGGGGGAACCATACCAGGCGGAATTAGCAAACCCAATCCAGAATTATTTATTCATGCCTGTCAATCTTTACAAGTTGAACCAATTAATACTCTAATGGTGGGCGACTCGGTGGGAGACATCAAAATGGCACGTGAAGCCGGAGCCGCCGGATGTATTGGCATCTGCTGGAACCAAGATGCTCCTTATTTGACATCGGCAGATGTAGTGATTTCTCACTTAGAAGATATTAAATTTGTGTAAAGCCTTGATGAAGCTATCAGCTTTCTTCTGCTTATAAGCTAGACATATAGTGATAGTAGACGGTTATAATAACCGAAATTTACTTACGTAATTTGCTGCTAATCATCCCTAGGAGGAAATGCCCTTGTCTCGTCGCTACCTGTTTACTTCCGAATCTGTAACTGAAGGTCATCCTGATAAAATTTGCGACCAAATCTCCGATACCATTTTAGATGCGTTACTCGCCCAAGATCCTAGTAGTCGCGTTGCTGCCGAAGTTGTAGTCAATACCGGATTAATATTAATTACTGGTGAGATTACAACCAAAGCTCAAGTAAATTATGTAGACCTAGCTCGGAAAAAAATTGCTGATATTGGCTATACCGAGTCTGATAACGGTTTTTGTGCTAATAGCTGCTCGGTTTTAGTAGCTTTAGACGAACAATCTCCCGATATTGCTCAAGGCGTAAATACGGCTCACGAAAGCCGCGAACAAGATAGCGAAGAACAATTTGATGCGGTTGGCGCTGGCGACCAAGGCTTGATGTTTGGTTTTGCTTGCAACGAAACCCCCGAATTGATGCCTTTACCTATTAGTCTTGCTCAACGAATTGCTCGTCGTTTAGCCGCAGTGCGAAAAACAGGTCAATTGCCTTACCTGCGTCCTGATGGCAAAACTCAAGTAACCGTCGCTTACGAAGATGGTAAGCCTGTAGGAATTGATACGATTTTGGTTTCTACTCAGCACACTGCTAGTATTGGCGATATTACAGAACCTGAAGCAGTCCAAGCAAAAATCAAAGCCGACCTCTGGACAGCAGTAGTCGAGCCTGTATTTGCAGACTGTGATATCAAACCAGGCGCGGAAACTCGCTTTTTGGTTAATCCCACCGGAAAGTTTGTAATTGGCGGGCCACAAGGCGATTCTGGGCTAACTGGACGCAAAATAATTGTTGATACCTACGGCGGTTACTCGCGGCATGGTGGCGGGGCATTCTCCGGCAAAGATCCCACAAAAGTAGATCGCAGCGCCGCTTATGCTTGCCGTTATGTTGCTAAAAATATCGTCGCGGCTGGATTAGCCCAAAAGTGCGAAGTGCAGCTAAGTTACGCTATTGGTGTCGCAAGACCAGTAAGTATTTTAGTTGAAACCTTTGGCACAGGCAAAGTAGATGACGACTTCTTATTGGAATTAGTCAAAGAACATTTTGAACTGCGTCCTTTGGGCATCATTCATACTTTTAACCTGCGTCAGCTTCCTGGGGAACGTGGGGGACGTTTTTACCAGGATGTCGCAGCTTATGGTCACTTTGGACGTACCGATTTAGATTTGCCTTGGGAACAAACCGATAAAGCGGCAATATTAAGCGCTGCTTTAACTCAATCGGCTTCTGTATAGTTGTTGATTAGAGCGACTTTGCATAGATAAATTCCTAGGATGAGGGGTAAATTGCTCGAAAATTATCTCCTCTCTTAAAAAGGGGGAAATATCTGACAAAATACTTGCTAAGGGATAAACTGAACGGGTTTATTCCTTTTTTATGGGGATGGCAAAGATTTTAGAAAATACCCCACTAAATACAGCGAACCACACAAAATAACCGGGCGATCGCTTTGTACTGTCTTTAAAGCCGAAAATAAGTCGTCATGAGTCTCGCAAGTTGCTAAATTGGGGCAAATAGTTTGAGCTAAAGCTGCTAAATCTAGCACCTTGGCGCTGCTATGGTCGGGTACGGGGACTAAGTGTAAGCCGTCTAGGGAGCGCAGCAAGGCTGTAAAAATTTCTGCGTGGTCTTTGGTTGATAACATCCCCATTACCCATGTTACCGGGGCTGCTAGCGTATCTGCATACTGGCGTAAAGCCTGCGCCGCCGCCGGATTATGAGCGCCATCAATTAGTAAAGGGAGGTCGCCATACTTTACCCACTGAAGGCGACCAAGCCAGCGAGTTTTTGCCATGCCATCAGAAATTGCTCTAGTAGTAATTTTCCAGCCTTTTTGTTGCAATACTTGAATGGTAGAAATGGCGATCGCACAGTTACTTAATTGAATGTTGCCTAGCAATGGCAAAGGGTAATCAATATTTTGATAACTTGCCCATCTTTGACCGTTAATAATTGGTAATTCTGTAGCAGGTTCTACCACTACCGCCGGACAATTTAATTTAGTAATCTGCGATCGCACGACCTTTTGGGCTTCTAGGGGCAATTGTCCCACTACTACCGGACAACCAGGCTTAATAATTCCTACTTTTTCTGTGGCAATCTCTGTCAAAGTTGAGCCTAATTGCTGCCAATGTTCGCGGCTAAGGGAGGTAATTACAGTAACTAGGGGGCGACAAATATTAGTCGCATCTAGTCTTCCCCCTAAACCTACTTCTACTACCGCTATATCTACTTTGCTTTGGGCAAAATACAACCAAGCCGCCGCCGTAATTACTTCAAACTGTGTCGGCGATTCGGTGGTGGGATTAATAGCGTTAATAACTTGTAGGAGCAAGCTTTGCAACGCTTCTACAGAAATCGGTTGTTCATTTAAGCAAATCCGCTCATTCCAATCGACTAAATGCGGCGATGTATAGCGTCCTACCTTGTAGCCTGCTTGAGTCAAAATTGAAGATAAATAAGCACATACCGAACCTTTGCCATTAGTTCCGGCGACGTGAATTATCGGTACATTATGGTGGGGGTTGCCTAAACTAAATAGTAGTTGCTCGATTCTTTCTAAGCCCAGATGAACGCCAAATCTTTGAAAGGGTTGCAGTATTGAATCAATATCCACGCAAGTATAAATAATTTTTCTGTATTAACCGTACCATTCCCGTACCCTTGGCACGGGATAGTTTTAGGATTTAAAGTCATAAATGATGCCTCATTGGACGAGAAATATTCAAGGATTATTCAACTTATTTTTAGAGTCTCATTGTCTGTTATGCGATCGCTCTACTCCTACAGAATTTTGCCTTGACTGCACCAGACAATTGCAAAAATGTCAATTAACACGCCCCCATGATCTTGAACAACAGCAATTACCAATATTTGTGTGGGGAAATTATCAAGGTACGCTCAAACGCGCGATTTCATCTCTCAAATACGAAAATCAACCCACAATTGCTCGTCCTTTGGGAAATTGGTTAGCGGAGGCTTGGCTAAATTCGCCTGTTGCCAATCGTCAAGTAATCGTTGTCCCGATTCCTTTACACCCCACAAGACACAAACAACGGGGTTACAATCAAGCCGCCCTGATCGGCGAACATTTTTGCAGTGTTACGGGTTTAAAACTGCACGAACTAGGTTTAACCCGCCAAAAAGATACCGCCGCGCAATTTAATTTATCTCCCCAGCAGCGCCACGAAAACTTAAACAGGGCTTTTGCCCTAGGAGCAGAATTTTGTCGTCACCCCCCAGTTAAACCCGTACTGCTAGTAGACGATATTTACACTACTGGAGCAACTGCAAGCTTTGCAGCCAAAGTATTACAACAAAAGGGAATTGCTGTAGCTGGGATGGTAGCGATCGCTACTAGCCAAAGGCATAATAAAGCTTGAGTTATATTTGAGCAACGGTGAATGGTCGTTAAAGCTTCTGCAATTAAGTTAAAGCATCTACTAATAATTCCTTCTACCTTACTAACTTTTAGTATTGGGACGTACTCGGCACTAGCTCAAAGCAAGTTATACAATCCGATGGCTTTACCGCCTAGTAATGAAATTGTAGACAAGCTGACAGAGAATGATATTCCCACAGGACTTGGAGGATTTGCCCGCGATTACTTGGTCAAGCTCAATCAAGGTGACAATGTAGCTATCGATCTAACTTCTGATAGTTTTGATGCCATGGTCATGCTACTATCGACCGATGGAGCAACTATCTCTGAAAATGACGATGGGCCAGACGGTACTACCAATGCTTTACTATTTACCCGGATTGCCACCACCGGAACTTATGTAGTGCGAGTTCGGGCTTTTGGCGAGACGGGAGTAGGAAATTTTAAGCTCAAAGTTAGTCGCCTGCGCCCAGTTTGAAGGAAAATTTTACGCCAGAGTCAACACGCACAATAAAAAGGCTTCTGTCCATTCTACAACAGCCCCGTAGGTGTCGCCTGTATGACCACCGAGCCAGTGATAAAACCACGCACTCGTTAAATGCGCGATCGCACTGCCCCCCACGACTGTAAATAAAGCTAACTTAAAAAGAGTTTCATCTAGCAAAACGGCTAGGGCGCTGATACTTAGCATTAATATCAATCCTGGTAATAAATCCCAGTAAGAAGTAATAGCTTTGGAGTGAAATTTACCTTTACCTGTGGGTTTGAGATAGGGATAAAAGGCGATCGCAATTTGTTGTCCCCATCTTCCCCAACCACACACCACCATCAATCCTAACCAGTGGGGACTATGCAAGTCTGTTAAAGCCGCCGTTTTTAGTAGTAAGAGTGCGATCGCACTCATTGCCCCAAAAGCCCCAGTAGCGCTATCTACCATCACCTCTAACCTTTTTTGCGGATCTTGTACCGCCAGTCCATCTGCCGCATCCATTACCCCGTCTAAATGCAGCCCTCCGGTTAAAACAACCCAAAAACCAATCACTAAAGCACTACTGGTTAATAGGGGCATCCCAATGGAGGATAGTCCCAGGTCTACTAGCCCCAAAATCCCACCAATAATTAGCCCAATTAGCGGAGCATAGCAAGCTACGCGCTGAAACTCTAAGTTATTAATGGGTATAGGAATGCAGGTATAGAAGGTAATCGCTGCTATTATTTCCAAACCCAATCTTTTCCACCAGCAACGTTGATTACTTTGCATATACATTGATTGAATTATTTACTTGTTGATAACTATCGAATACTGATAGTAACTACGGAAAATAATTACGTAAGTAAATCGAAAATTTGATATTGGAAATAGAGGTACATCAATAATTCGCCTCTAACTGTAGAGTAGTCGCTAAAAGTATGGTAGTTACTTCGTTGCTATGGTGATTAAAATTTCCTTTGCTAGGAAAAAAATCTAAGATATCGCCACACTTTATTCAGGCAATCTACCTACGCTCTTGATCTAATCATTTTCTCCAGTAGGATTGCTATTTTAGCGGTTTTGACAGTACCAAGCTTATATATAGCTCTAATCAGGCGGTTATTTAATCGGACGATCGATCGCTCTTGATTAATTTTTTGCTGACTGTAAATAAAAGCAAACTAAAAAACTTGAGATAAAATTGTGTCGTAGGCTGCTTTTTGACTGTAACTTTTTGTAATTACCTTAATTTAATTTGCCAGCAAACTCTTAGCCTTAAATCAAGCAAGTAGAAGTTTTTGTAAAGTAAGTATAAGTAAACCTACTCTATCAATCTCTACATCGCTTTTAATCCTCACTATAGACACGTTCTGCCGACAAATTGTTTGAATTATGAGTAACTATCGCCCCGATTCCCAGCTACCTGCGCCGTGTATTATCAATACTGGCATCATTACAAACAAAATAGATATGGGGCGACTACTTGCCGATTTGGGGCGAGTCCGCTATGTATATATTCAAGATGGCAAGCTAACAAACCAAGGTGAAGGAGATGTTATGGAAATATTTACGAGTCCCCAACAGGCGACACTGATTGCCAATCATGCCCTTTATTTAAATCTTCATAGTTTTGATTATCTCGAACTGAAACAGTCTCTTGAGCAAGAAACCTATTTTGATTTGATGCTTGATACCACCTGCTTACGACTAATTCCACTTTCTACGCCATTGCAAGAGCGAGTAACGCGCAACTTAAACGCTGGAAGTTTAGAAGCAATGATGGATCAAGTAATCTCAGCCAAGTGGGACGCAGAAATTGATGACGATGGTAGTTGTCCTTTTTAACTTTCCTCACCAGAAGTCTGGCGCTATAATCCTACACTGAGGTAAGAATGCAGCAATTTTCTTTACCTTAATGTCAGAATTTTCTTATCAAGTCTTGGCAAAATGCAGCCAGACTCAAGCACGAGTAGGTATTTTTTCTACGCCTCATGGCATCGTAGAAACGCCGCGATTTATGCCTGTAGGAACCTTAGCAAATGTCAAAACCCTAACTCCCATGCAGTTAGAGGCAACCGGGGCGCAGATGGTGTTATCAAATACCTACCACTTACATTTGCAACCGGGCGAATCAATTGTTGGTAAGGCGGGTGGGTTGCACTCGTTTATGAATTGGCAAAAACCAATTTTGACCGATTCCGGCGGTTTTCAAGTTTTTAGCTTAAGCCAAATGCGGAAAATTTCTGAAGCAGGAGTGATATTTCGCTCTCCTCATGGTGGAGACATTATTAACTTTACTCCAGAGTTTTCTATTCAAGTTCAAAATATTTTGGGTGCGGATGTCATTATGGCTTTTGATGAATGCCCCCCCTACCCAGCTACAAAAGAAGAAATTGCCGCCGCCACTAATCGCACAAATCGCTGGTTAGAGCGGTGTATTGTCGCTCACGAGCGCCCGGATCAAGCTTTGTTTGGTATTGTCCAAGGAGGCGTACATTTAGACTTACGGGCGGCGGCAGCCCAAGCTCTCGCAGCTTATGATTTACCAGGCTACGCTATTGGCGGCGTAAGTGTGGGAGAACCCCCAGAATTAATTGCCAAAATTGTCGCCGCTACTACTCCCATGCTACCTGTAGATAAACCCCGTTATTTAATGGGTGTGGGAACTTATCGAGAAATGGCACAGGCGATCGCATCGGGGATAGATTTATTTGATTGCGTCATCCCTACACGACTTGCAAGACACGGTGCGGCGCTAGTACAAGGCGATCGCTTGCATTTAAAAAATGCCCCGTTTAGAGAAGATTTTACCCCTTTAGACTCTACTTGCCCTTGTTATACTTGTCAGAACTTTACCCGCGCTTATTTGTGCCATTTAGTACGAAGTCAAGAACTCCTCGCTTATACTCTCCTCAGCATTCATAACGTGACTGAATTAATTGGTTTTACGCAAAAAATTCGCGACAGTATTTTATCAAATCGCTTTACTACCGACTTTCAATACTGGCTTAATCCTCAAATCGACGAGAGTTTAGGAGATGAATAGCTCTATTGAGCGATCGCTTTCGTGTTAAAATTCATTTCAATTCTTAAAGCTGCGAAAGTAGAGATACATAGAGATGGAAGCCGCATTGATCCTCGCAAAACTCCCAGAAGCCTACGCGATTTTTAATCCTTTAATAGACGTTTTACCAATTATTCCAGTATTTTTCTTGTTGCTGGCGTTTGTTTGGCAAGCAGCAATTGGGTTTAGATAATTTTTTTCTAAGCTAATATTTTTAGGACAGACTTTTAGCCTGTCCTATTTTTTTACATTGACATTGCTTTTTTTAATCCTGAGCGCTCTCCAAGGCGCTGCATATAGTTCATCACTTCTGGGTAAGCGCTCAAATCGAGCTTTAGCAGAATCGGAATGTATGCCAGTATTGAACCTACGGCGACATCAGCAACACTAAATTTCCCTAGTAAGTATGGTTGCGATGCTAAAATTCCTTCAAGCGCCGTTAATAGCCTGGGCATTTCTCGCTCTCGATTGGCTTCGACAAAAACCCCGGTGAATAAAGTAGAGTTAGCGAACGAAATCCATTGATTTATTGTTGCTAGTTGCTCGACGGAAAAAGCCATTTTGCCGTATTTTTGGGCTAAATAAAGCAAAATTGCCCCCGATTCCCATAAATAAAAATCCCCATCAGCGATCGCCGGGACTTTTCCCATCGGGTTAATGGCTAAAAACTCTGGCTTAAGATGTTCCGCAGCTTGCATATCTAACATCACAAACTCGTAAGGAATTGCTAATTCTTCTAAATACCACTGGACAATTGAAGCTCGGCTACGTGCGCCCCCGTAAAGTTTTATCATAGTTACAGCACTTTATGAGTATGAGAGTGTTGTTTTACATTGTCATCGGTTGTAACTGTGCGGCTCATATTTAACACGCGCTTGCGCTCAATAGAGTATTTAAAGTCATCGCGGCTTGTACCTAGGGGAATATGAGTTGTCGCTACATCCCGACGCTTGTAAGTCCGCGCGGCGGCGATCGCTCTAAAAACAAATTCATCGCTAAATTGGGCTGAATCAGGGAATCCGGCGGGTTTTTGCGGTAATTGGGTCACAACGTCGCCGATAGTGGTAGCAAGGGCAAGTTTATAAGATGTGGGAATGCCTTTAACAATAGCTTCCAAAGCCGCAGAGGGGATCGGCTCAATTACTTCAACTTCATGGACTTCGCCATCTTCTTTAACAAAGCAAGTCGCTAAACCAACTACAAGATAATCATCGGCGGCTAAATCTGTAGCCTCATCTAACAAGGTATTGGGCATAAAAATATTTTTGTCAATGCAACGCATCTCTTAGTTGTTGCATTGTACCAACTTGTCTAAAGACTTAGCTTTTACTGCTGACTCTACTTGTGAAATTGAACTAAGGATTGATGAAGTACAAGTTATAGCCTGCTAAATTATAAATTATGTATTTAATGTTAACTTTTGGTAACTTTTCTAAATAAACACCGATGATAATTGCAAGCCACTTGACAAACTAACACAACCGCCTAAAAGTAGCCGCAGCAAAAATTATAAGTTGAGTTTATTGAGCTACTGCTCATAGTTATAAAAAAATGAATCCTCCAAACCTAGCCTCTCTCCCCGATTGTTTTCCCCGCCCTTATCCCTTTGACATCAGTGACGAGCAAATTATCGCCGAAAACTTGTCCCCAGACTTATTACCCGATCGCTGTTTGCGCTCCTATGGAAAGGAAAAAGCCAAGCTTGGCGATTATCCGAGCGCGATCGCTTCGTTGAGCCATTTGATCGATCGCCATCCCGATAATGCGATCGATTACAACAATCGGGGGCTAATCTACTTTCAAAGCGGTCAATTGCTCAAAGCGATCGCTGATTACGATAAAGCAATCCAACTTAACCCTCAACTAGCTAGTGCTTACAACAACCGAGCTAACTACTATGCGATTTCTGGTAGTCCGAATCTAGCAATTTGCGACTACGATCGAGCTTTGGATCTTAACCCCAGTCATGTCCGCACCTGGATTAATCGGGCTATTACCTGGCGAGACTTAGGACATTACGCTGAAGCAGTAGAAGACTTAGAAATTGCCGCCTTATTCGGTCAACTACAAGGTAATATCTACGCAGAACAAGGACGGACTTACCACCTATGGGGTGATTGGAATTTGGCGATTTCCGATTATCGTCGGGCTTTAGCCTACCTCCCTCTTAGCCAAGATTCAACGGGGGAGCTTGCTAATTATCGTTTGCGATCGCAAGTTGAAACTTGGTTGCAACAGTTGCTTAGTTACTAGAAGACGAGTTAAAAGTCTTTTGACAATATCTAGTAGTTGCACTCAGGCTTAAAAACCGTAGCTTGGGAGAGATTCCCCAACTTAAAAAGAGAGGTTAGGGGGATCTCTAATAAACTACAACTTACTAACCATAGCTTCTAAAATTATCCTTATTTTTCCACAATAAATACTGGGCGTTGTCTTGGATCTACGCGACTGCTTTGCTCTGCCATAATTGTTTTAGCCTGCTCTGGAGCGAAGGAGCGTTTAAAATCTGTTTGCAAGTCGGCTACACGACTTTCTGTCTGCTTCACTTCTGTAGAGATTTCTTGTAATTTCGCCTGTTGAGAAATATTGTAAGGCAACAATTTTACTAAAGCTGACACTGCTCCTGCAACCAATACCATATTGACAACTAACTTAGCTGTATTTTCCAGCGCTATTCCTCGGTAAGGATGCAAACGGCTGCGTTGGCGGGTTTTTCTTTTTGGTGCTAGCGCTACAGTTTCTAGTGACTGTCTAGGTTTAGGAAGGGCATTCATATTTAATAGTCGCTAATTGGGGAATACTAATCTTTATTCTTTCTTCAGATTATAAATTACAACACTTAGCCCCAACTTCCTAAGCTGGACTATTTGTTTAGGGCTTTCGGTACTTATTTGCAAAATACACAAGCAGCTTACCATAAGTAGGTCATTTAGGCATCAGTATTATTAACTATTTTAAGAAGAAGCTAATAAATTCTCGTCTCCGCTACTGGGTAACGCTCTGAAAATAAGTTCCAGAGTAGGCTACTTGTGTTTCCGGGCAAGAGGAGGTTAGGTTTATTAATATATCTACATATTTGTCGCCCTAAGCTCATGCTACGTCAAACTTCCTTGGGATCACTCGGTTTAACTATTGGTGGTGGTTTAACAATTGTCGGATTTTATGCTTATTTTTCCGGTAATCCTACCCTAAACTTAGTAGGTTTTTTCTACGGAATTCCGTTGTTATTGGGTGGGTTAGCGCTAAAGGTGTCGGAATTAAAACCCGTACCCTATACGCAGCCTACCACCCCAGCTATTACTACCCTTCGAGAGCAGCAAGCTACCGACACCCAAAATCAAATTCGCAAAGATATTACTCGCTACCGTTACGGACAAGACGCTCATCTTGATACATCTTTATCGCACCTGAGTTTAAGTCCTACCGACGAAGAGCGCCCGCTCATTACAGGTGTACGAGAAACAGCAACTAATGGCGCTTATACTCTAATTATTGATTTTTACTCGCCATTAATCCCGTTAAATTCCTGGGAAGAAAAGCATCAGAAAATGACAAGTTTTTTTGGGCCTGGGGTACAAGTTGAAATTACTCAGCCCAAAAAAGATGCTATTGAATTAGCATTAATTGCTACTTATGAGCCGAAAAGCTAGATTTTTTAGTTAGGGGAGATTTAGAAAAATAGATTTTATTTTTCTAGGCGCACAGCATACCATTGTAAATATTGACCGGGTTGCAAAACTAATTCGCAGCTAGTATCTATCAAATAATTAGCTTGTTCTTCAACCGAAGAAAAGCTTTGTAATTCTTGCGGTAACTCATGCTGACTGTGTGCCAAAACCACTTTTAATTTTTCTAATAGCTCGTTGGCTGTGAGGAATTGTTCTTGTTGGTTAGGTTCTAAAACAACAAATTCGTCCTGTTGATACATCATCGGATCGGGCATAAGATAGTAATTACAACTTTAGATAGGGTGAAAATTAGATTTCTTTCTGTTACCTTTGTTAAGCAATTAAATATTTAGAACTTTTAACTAAATAGATAATTGGATATAGCAGAATTAATTTTATTATATCGAGCAAAAAGTTACACCACAAAGGATTTCAAGCAATAAGTTTACTCCTATGAAAAGAACTGGAACCTGTCTTATATTTAATCCCTCGGCTGGTCAAGGTAATCCAGAGCAGGATTTGGCAACGATTCGAGAGTTATTAGAACCAACCATAGAGTTAGATATCCGGTTCACTACTGAAGAATTAGACGCAGATGCGATCGCCACTGAAGCTATTGCTCAAGGAGCCACAAGTATTATCGCCTCTGGAGGGGATGGAACATTGTCCGCCGCCGCCAGTGCTTTAGTAGGAACAAACATTCCTCTAGGGATTATTTCGCGCGGTACGGCCAACGCTTTTGCCGCCGCCTTAGAATTGCCAGATACCATTGAAGCGGCTTGCGAGACAATTTTGGGTGGTTTGACACGGGTAATTGATGCCGCCAAGTGCAACGATCGCCCTATGGTGTTACTAGCAGGGATAGGTTTTGAGGCTGAAACTGTAGACAGAGCCGATCGCCGCGCCAAAAATCGGTTTGGGGTGTTAGCCTACGTGATGGCTGGGATTCAACAACTGCGAGAATTAGAATCTTTTGAAGCTGAGATTGAAACCGTCGATAAAATTATTAAGCTCACGGCGGCGGCGATTACCGTTGCAAATGCAGCGCCACCGACATCGGTTTTAGCTCAAGGGCCCGCCGGAGTAGTTTTTGACGATGGTTTGTTGGATGTAACCGTAGTATCGCCTATAACTCGTGCTGGTGCGATTGCCGCTTCTTATCATTTGCTGCAAACGGCTTTAAATGAAAGCGCTACCGAGCGTGATGATGTCGGCTATCTGCGAGCTAAAAGAGTAATTATTAAAACCGAACCGCCGCAAAAAGTAGTTCTTGACGGAGAAATTATTGGTTATACCCCCATCGATGTGGAGTGCGTACCAGGAGGTTTAACTATATTTGTACCCGAAAACGTAGCCTTACCTTCGGTAGTAGAAAAGCTGGAAGGATTGCCAGACTTAACCATTGAGACTAAATCTACTGATGGGTTTGAGGAAGGGTAAGATTTACCCTCAATTGAGCTAACTAAATGCAGGTTTTGTATCTACATTTAACCAAGCGGAGTAAGCACCAAGGCGAGTTAATAATAATCCCTTTTTTACTTCGCCTAATTTTTTTTGCTCGATTGTCTGGGGGAAATCCCGAAAAGTTTTAGTATTTTGATGAACGAAGGCAGTAACCCACTTATGTATCCATTGCAGTTGTACGAAGTTTTCTGCCTCTGCATTTGTACCAGAAAAGGCAAATTTTGCAGAGCCATCTATAGAAAAATTGTTTAGCCAATCAACATTATAGCGATTTGATTCCCAATTATTTACAGTTATTTTTGCTCCTAGATAGTTGCTACTATATTTACTTAGCTGATTAAGAGCATCAACTATTTCAGCAATTTTAATTTCTATTCTCTTAAAACCCAAAAGCCAAAAGATTTGCTGTTGAATATTTAGCATTTCTTTGGTGTGGGTGAGGTTTTTTACTACAAATTGTTGATGAGACAAGCACAAAGTTTCTAACTGCTGTATTTTAATGCTAATTTCGTTTTCTTCTACATATAATCGTTGTAAAAGCTGTCCTAAAATATCTCTAAATATACATTTACCAATCTCACTGGGAGGTATCCGGGCATCGCTAGATCGTAAAAGCTGTTCTAAGATATCCTCCAAATATAAACTGCCTAAAAGTTCTTGTAGATTTCCTGAAGAGTTAGGACAAAAACCAGTGCTTTGATCTAAAATATCTTGTAAATCTTTGGAATGCTTCAATAAAACCTTGCGAACATAATAATAAGTGAAAAAAGATATTTTTGTAGTTGAATTCATATTTTTGTTTAAATAAACGCACAAGCATTTAGTTTATTGTATTGCAAAGTATAAATTTTATGGATAATAAACGTACATTATAAATTCCACCTTTTCAACTCATCTTTTCTATTAAATAAGTTAAAACTAGCTGATTTACTTGCCAAGAAAAGAAAAATTAAATACGGATTCTGCTTGAGGCAATCTGCTATTAATATCTGCGTTCTCCAGTTGCGCTGCCAATTGAACAGAATTTAACATCTCTGTCGCCGACTCAAATCGATGAGATGGTAACTTTTGCATAGCTTTAGTAATTGTCGAGCGCAACAAAAAAGGAACAGTTTCTGGAATTACCACTGCTTGATTTGTATGGGCTTTCAATAGTTCGCCAGGCAAGCCAGAAAAGGGGCGTAAACCCATTACTAACTCAAATAATAATACCCCCACAGCATAGAAATCGGAAGCTGGCGAATATTGACCATAAAATCGCTCTGGAGCCATATAAGCAGGCGATCCGGCACAATCATCTAGCTTGTCAGCACAAAGTTGGTGATTGAACCGAGACATCCCAAAGTCAGAAACGCGAGCTATCCAGCCTGTAGTATCCTGACTGAGCAAAATATTTTCTGGCTTAATATCCCGGTGAATAATTTTACGGCTATGAATATGATCCAATCCTGCAAGAATATCAATAACCAACTTTAAGCTCAAAGCTAAACTCAATTTTCCTTCTAACTGCATTAGGTTGCGTAAACTACCTCCTTCGCAATAATCCATGACTAAATACCTTCCAGACGAGGTATATTCTAATCCCTGAAAAGTTACAACATTAGAATGCTGCAAACTGAGCAAAAAGTGTAATTCTCGTAAAAATTTACCAGTCGGAAAGCGATTTTTTTCTAGTTCTTTAAGCGCAACTAATTGTCCACTTACTTCATGAGTAGCTCGAAAAACTCGCCCAAATTGTCCTTGTCCTACTAGCTCTAAATTACAGTATTTAGAATCCGGTTGGGCTTGTCTATGTAGTTTTTTAAGTTCGTTATTCATACTAAAAGAAGTTGCTGATGAAACGTAATAATTTGTACTGGCGATCGCCCCAAACCTAACTAAATAAAACTACGCTTCAGCAACACAGCTTAGGCAAACAAACTTCCGACAGCAACTTGTTCGCCATCTTCAGCGCTAACTGATGAATTTAGCTCGTGAATCTGCTTGCTAGAGTCTCTAGCTATTTGGTAACTGGCAATATCGCCATCCTCAAAAAATAGTTTGGCGGCTTCCCGTAAATCTTCAACTGCTCTTTTTTTACTACCTAGACTGGTATTAGCTAAACCGCGACTGTAGTAAGCAGAAGCATGACTAGGATTGAGTTGAATAGCTTCTGTAAAGTCACCAATGCTGCCTTGATTATCTCCTAGTGCTTGGAAGCTAAGACCACGTTTGTAGTAAGCATCAGCATCGTAGGGAGCAATCCGAATTGCTTGAGTAGAACTTTCAATTTTGCGCAAATAATCTACTTTTTTGACAACTTCCATTTGCTGTGCTGTTAAAGACTCAATAGTAGTTTGGACTTCGGCTTTATCTTGCAAGAGTTCAGCGATCGCAAGCTGACTTGTTTGCAACATCTCAGTGTAGTTTTGGGTATCATTCTTAAGTTGACTAAAGTCACTACTCGACTGGGTTAGCTGTGCGTTGATGGTGTGAATTTTCCCTTGGGTTTCGCTTTGCTCTTGGAGCATAGCTGCCTGATTGCTCTGGAGTTGCTGGGAATGTTCTTGAACGTTACTTTTAACTTGCGGATAGTCAGAAGTAAGCTGCTTTACTTGGGCGATTTGCTGGCTATTTGCTTCCACTGCGGGCATGATTTGAGCAACTGCACTAAGATTATTTTTAGTAATCGCTTCTAGCTGCAATCGGCGGTTTACTAAATTGAGCATCACTGTAATTGATAAAGGAATTGAAGCAAGAGCCGCTTGATTGATAAAAATAGAGGCAATAGAACTACCAATAGAACCGATTACAGAAACGGTTTCAACAATATCTAACCAACCGTAAGCTTTTGATGGATTTAAACTTGATTGCATAACGTCAAAATATCTCCGATAAATTGCTAATTAATGATCGCGGTTTTTAACCAAGAACAACTTGGTTAAGTTGTAAAATTGGATTGAATAAAGTAGATTCTTGGGGGGTAAGGTATTCTTGAGCGACTTCTTGCACAACTTTATAAGTTACGCCTGCGGCGCGATCATAGTTAAAAGTCCGCACAATGGTTTTGTACCAAAGTAAAAAGTTTTCCGGCATCCGATCGCGATCGTCAAATAATAAGGCGGCGGCGGAGTGGCGTAAAATCTTAGTAAAATCGCGTCTGCATACAGAAGTGCCATCAACTTGGGAAACTTTGGCAAACAACTCCGGTTCCGCCGCATTTCTAATCTCTGCTACTTTGCTGACAATTTCGGCTTCGGCGATTTGAATTTTCTCGTAAGCACTGATGCGCGCATCTACAGACTCAATATAGTCTTTGATAAATTGAAGTTCGGTACTAGAAGCATAACGTCCTTCGGTTTGGTTGCTCAATTGGGCTAGTTGTTTTAACATTTGTTTGGTAAAGATAGGTTTATTTATGTGTCAGTGGTACGAGCAAGATAATCGCTAACTTGAGTGCGCGTGTCTTTAAGCTGACTAATCATTGACCGAGTAATTAACTTTCCAGCTTCTACTAAAACTTTGCTAGTAATAGGATGCAGGATGCTTTGCTCGGCGCGAGTACCAATTAAAGACTCAATATCAGAAATTGCCGTTACATACGTTCCCGCAGGTAACTCCACAACTACCCCTTCACCCATAACTCTCGCTTGACACGCAAGGCGGGAATTAGTGGTTGTTGTAGCAATTACTTCCAAAGTCCTTTGTTCGCGGCGATTCATTGGTGAAAGGCTCTCCATCCCACTTTTAATGAAAACGTGGCAAGTAGAACACATCCCTCGACCGTTGCAATCGTGCAAAATATCTAGTTCATTGTCTAGTAACGCCGAGAGAATGTTGGCGTTAGTTTGCACAACGGTTTCTTGCGAAATTGGTTCTAGCTTAATGGTTTTAGCCATAGTTTTGAGTTTGTAAAAAGTTGTGATTAATGGGCGGCTTTACTAACTTTTAGCCGTTCGATGATGGTTTGATGGTCTTGATTTTCTGATAACCAACCTTCTACAGCTTTGAGACGCTCTGCTAAACCTAGAATAAAGTAGTTGCAATCTGCGCCCAAAGACTCGCAGGAAGTTTGGACGCAATGAAGCTGTTTTCCGGTAAGTTGGCTAAAGAAAGCGCTGAGAATGCCTGCTTCTAGAAAACAAACCGGGCGATCGCCACTGGGAGCAGCTTCAGCAAAGGGAGAGTTGTAATTTTGGACGACTAAAAAGCCTTGTTGGTAGTAGTCAAGTTCTAGGTTAAAAGTACCCCAACCGTGAGTTTTCCAGCATTGTTTAAGGCACTGGATTAATTCGACCATTTCCATCTCGGCGAGGGATTTGTGGTAGTATTCGCTAATTTCTTCAGCGAAACGGGCATAAAAGTTTTTACCCCACCAACGACCGCAGTTAAATAAAACTACACCACTTGCGCTCCCTAATTCTTGGTCTAAGCCTGCATAGATGCCCTGAATTAAGGTTTCTGGTAGAGCCAATAAGAGATCGCCTCTACGGTTTTCAATTAGTCCTGATTCAAAATCGCCAGTTAAATAAGCATCGGGGGCAAAGTAATTGCCTAGCACGGGTTGGTCAGTAAGCAAATCGCCAATTGCAATCATTTGGGCATTCTCTGTTATTGGGTGGTTATCTGGACAATAAAGCTAAGTCTGGAACGAGCCTAGCCGCCGATTGATCTAAAAATGGTTGCAATAATGAATATTGCTTGTCGGTAAGCATTGAAGATATTTGTTTTTGCAGTGCGTTGTAAAGAGCGCTATCAATGGCTTGAACTTGGTGGACTCTAACTATATCGGTGAGCCATTCTAAAAGTCGCCGTTCAAGAAATTCGGAGTTGTTTTGAAGCATGGCGATCGCGCAGTAGCGCAAAACTGCTAGCCAGTTTCTTAAACTCCGCTCCAAATCTGGCTGCTGGTCAGGAAAGCTGGCGCTCAGTTGGTTGGCAATAGGTTGAAATATTGCTATTTCTTTATCGCGGAGTATTTCATAGGTTTCTAAGCGCTGAGATAATGATGTTGTGTAACTTTTAAGTGCGTCAATTTCTCCCGACTTTAAGTAGCGCTCCTCTGCGTCATAAAGCAGAGATTGAAAATTTGGATTCATAATTTAATGTCTCTAAAATAAGTTGGATAAATGCTTTAAGTTCATTTCGCCCGGTGCTGAGGAAATTAACTCTAATCGCGCCGATGTTTGCGGTAATCCGCCAATTTCTGAGCTACTTTCCCAGGAAATACGCTGAAAAAATGCCTGTACTTGCAGAGTTAGGGGCGATCGCTCTAAGAGGGTGTTTGAAAAGTCGGAGAGAGAGTAAAAAAGCTCTCTCAGTATACGCTGTGAATAGACAATAGACAGCACCGAGAGAGCGACATGAGTAAAGCTTACCCCAGCAATCTGACCCGT
>JAABUN010001278.1_pt1 | contig 57324 bp, 47 predicted proteins | sample 5559311 | NCBI WGS metagenome assembly JAABUN01 (sample SAMN10711877, study PRJNA513370) | rock metagenome | isolation source: Antarctica rocks | place: Antarctica: Victoria Land, Siegfried Peak sud
AATTTTATTCTGGAATAGTTTCAATGCACTTCAGTGTAAAGTTTTCAATAGGCTTACAGCCTACGTTCCAATGGCTTTAGCCAATCAAACAACCTATGGGATTTTATCCCATAGTATATTGAGTTTACTGGGAAATAAAAATTAATTGCATTTTACCTTGCATTACTTCATAAAATAAATTTATTATTACAGTGTAAAATCGGCTCTCATATTTGCCTGGCGCTGGATGCGCTGTTGACACCAGGCTTTATTTTTTGCAAGGGCTTTTAGATTGTTCTTTTATTTCTTTCTTCGTGCTTCTAAATGCCTTCGGGCCTCGTGGTCTATCTTTAACAAATGGAACTCACTTTCACCTTACAAAACATTCAAACGGTAGCAAAAGAATTCTGGAAACAGGTGCCTGAAAAAAAAGTATTTGCTTTTCATGGAGAGATGGGATCGGGTAAAACAACTTTCATTCATGCTTTATGCATTGAAAAACAGGTGACAGATACCGTAGGAAGTCCGACATTCTCCATCATTAATGAATATAATAGCAATGAAGGAACAATTTATCATATTGATCTATACCGCCTCAAAGACGGGCAGGAAGCTATGCAGGCCGGCATTGAAGACTGCCTGTATTCCGGCGATACGTGTTTGGTAGAATGGCCTGAAAGAGCAGCTGCTGTTTTTCCTAATGATACGGTACATATTTATTTGAATGTTATTAACGAAGAAACCCGCAACCTCAGGATAAAAGATAATTGATTATATTTGGCAGCCTGGTAACAATACTGGTTTGCGCTGCTTTTCATCCCGGTAATTACCGGTTATGCAGTATAAATATGTAAATCAGTACTGTTGTGATCATAAACTTATAATTTAAAATAATAACAAGGAAAGGATAACAGTAAATCCAATAAAATGTCGCAAACTAAACCTCTTATAAGCACTTCTTTCAGCTATGAAACTTTAGAAGAGACCCTGGACGTGAAACCACAAGGGGAACAGTTGCATATTGGAATTCCAAAAGAAACAGCCTTCCAGGAGAACAGGATCGCGCTAACCCCTGATGCGGTAAGTGTTCTGGTAAGTAATGGTCACCAGGTTGTTATTGAGCATAATGCCGGCGAGGCAGCACATTATCACGATAAAGATTATAGTGAAGCCGGCGCTAAAATAGTTTTTGAAAAAGCTGAAGTATTTAAAGCGCCGTTATTGGTAAAAAGCGCTCCAGTGGTAGAAGAAGACCTTAAATTTTTACAACAAAACCAGTTACTGGTTTCTCCCATTCACTTGTCTGCTATGAAAGCGGAATTTTTGGAGAAAATGATGGAGAAGAAAATTACTGCTTTTTCATTTGAAAATTTAAAAGATGATAGTGGCACTTATCCTATTGTAAGAAGCATGAGTGAAATTGCCGGCAGTGCTGTTATGCTTATAGCCGCCCAATACCTAAGCTCGGCAAATCACGGAAAAGGGGTTTTATTAGGAGGAATTTCCGGAATACCTCCTACCAAAGTAATTATTCTCGGTGCAGGTATAGTAGGGGAATTTGCTGCACGGGCAGCCTTGGCGCTTGGCGCATCCGTAAAAATTTTTGACAACAGTGTATATCGTTTAAAGCGTTTGCAAAACAATATTGGTCATCGTTTATGGACGTCTGTGATCGAACCTAAAATACTGGCAAAGCAATTAAAAACATGTGAAGTAGCAGTAGGAGCCTTGTCTTCAGAATCGGGCCGTACTCCGATCGTTGTTACGGAGGATATGGTAAGTAACATGCGCACAGGAAGTGTGATCATTGACGTTAGTATCGACCGGGGCGGATGTTTTGAAACTTCAGAAATCACCACCCATGAACATCCTGTCTTTCTTAAGTATGGGATTATACATTATGGTGTGCCCAATATTCCATCAGGTTTTGCAAGAACGGCTTCTCAGGCCATAAGCAGTGTATTAATGCCTTTGTTACTGGAAGCTTCAGAAGAAGGTGGTTTCGAAAATCTTATCTGGCACCAACTTCATCTGCGCAGCAGCATTTACTTGTTCAAAGGAGCCTTAACCGATTTTCACCTGAGTGAGCGTTTTGATTTAAAATTTACAGACTTAAATCTGCTTATTGCAAGTCAACGCTGATATAATAAATTCTGTAATTGTTTACTTCAAAAGATTGAGTTATTGTACAAATAAAAACGATCCAATAAACCACAGAGACAGGGAGACACGGTTAAACACAATGTAGTTATCCTATTAAAACCGTGTTCCTCTGTGTCACCCTGCCTCCGTGGTTCGGTTATTTACTACCTATTACTACTACGAAGGGTCTAACATCCTGCCTTGCTTAACTACAAACGATAAGGGAATATTAACCTTAGCACTAAAATTTCTTCCCATATTAAAAACTCCCATCCTGCCGGTGATTGGATTTTCAGCAGTATATTTTAAACGGCTTAGATTACTCTGATAAGCCACATCTGTTATGTTTTTGGCAGCAAGGTAAACACTGAATAATGTTTTTCCTTTACTGGTTATATCTGCACCTAATCCCGCATTGAACAAAGTATACCCGGGAGTATTGGTTTCAGTATTATAACCCGTGAATGGATGATTTTGCGCAAACGTGTTATCAGCTTCAATCATTACGTAAGCATTACGAAATAGATTTCCTTTTTTTGAAAAATCACCTCTTACCTGGCTTACCAGCCTGCCCGCAGGAATGAAAGGCAGGTTCTTACTTCCATCCTGCGCTTCACTTAAAGTGCCGCGCACGTAAGAAAAAGTATTTTCAATATGGAGCCAATCAAGCGGATGCGGATGGATATCCAGATTGAATTCAGCTCCATACAACCTTGCATTATTCTGATCAAACCTAAAGGCAAGGTTATCATGACCACCAATATTTATTACGGAATCGCTTCCAGTAACAGAGGATAACTTGCGGTAATAAATAAAATTCTTAATGCTGTTATAAAATATATTAGCTGAAAAAGAAATATGCTCTGTATTTATATCAACTCCTGCATCTGCCTGCAAACTTGTTTCTGATTTAAGATCTCTTTCGCCATACTCGTAACGATTGGTTCCTCCATGAGCCCCATTGCTTGCAAGTTCCGGAATACTTGGTGCCCGGAAGCCACGGGCTACATTTAATTTTAATGTAACTGCCTTACTTGTTTCATAACTGAAGCCTGCGCTTCCAGATAAATTGGTAAAGTCCTTCCTGAACTTTTGAAATTTGATATCACTTCCTGTAAGCAGTTCCTTTGAATGTAATATTCTGTTATCTATTCGAAGTCCGCCACTTACAGTTAACTTATCAAAACTTTTTTTAGAATAAATAAATCCGCCTGCATCGAAAAGGTTGTAAGCGGGTATCAGTGCTTCAATGCCTTTATTCGTATTATTTTGCTGCATGCCATTTACGCCTATAGTGTTCTCCCAATTATTATTTTGTGGAAAATGATACTGAAGGTTGTAATTGATGGTCTTCAGATCGAAATATAAATTTTTTTCCCCGGGCTCAAGAACGTTCCCAAATTCCTGGCGCTGGTTTCGCTGGAACCCCAGGTTAAGTGTCAGCCTTCCGTTTCCTACCCTGAAGCTATTGTCAGTACTTATCTTGAAGTGTTGAATGTGTTGTTTAGGTACGAAAAGATCCCTTGATTTAAAATCATCACCACCGGCAATTATTTCTTTTTCTAGTCCGCTTGCATTTACCAGCTTTGTAAATTGACCGGTGATGCTATCCCTGTCTCCTTCTGTTAAGCCAAGGCTCTGGTCAAAATTACTTACTATTAAATGGCTATAACCCCAGCTTTTATTCAATCCAACATATCCGCCAAAATTTCTTTCATTAAATTTCGAGTTAAATACCCTGCCATCGTATTTGTTTGTATAATCATAAGCAGATTTATGCGACGCATATACGTTCCAGTTAAATCCATTAATATTACCAGCCATATTTCCATTCAATCCAAGCATGCCATTATTTGTCTGGTAGTTACTTAAAATATTTCCTTTGATGGTTCCTTCTGCTATGGGAACATTAGTAAGAATATTTATCACACCGGCAAGTGCATCACTGCCATACATAATTGAAGCAGGACCTTTTAAAACCTCTACTTTATTTACGCTATACTCATCTATTTCAATGCCATGCTCATCTCCCCATTGCTGGCCTTCCTGGCGCATGCCATCATTTACTACTACCAACCTGTTGTAACCTAAACCGCGAATAGTAGGCTTTGAAATAGCCGGACCAGTGGAGATCTGGGAAACACCTGGTGTTCTGCTTAATGCATCAATAAGATTGGTGGAAGAAGTTTTTAACAGGTCCTGCCGCTTTAAAATATCAACCGGCACAGGAGATTTCCTCACAGAAGTTGCAGTGGAAACGCCGGTTACCGTTACCGCTTCGTTTTCTACCACTGAGGGATTTAAAGTAAAATTTCTTTGTACGTCGCCTTTTAAATCGATGTGGTCAATAACAGAAGTATATCCCAGGAAAGAAACCTCAACCAAATACCTTCCGGAAGGAAGGTTTTGTATTTTATATTGTCCCTTATCGTTGGAAACTGATCCGCTTTTAATATCTGGAAAATAAATGGAAGCCCCGGCTAAAGGCTGCCCGGTTTTAATATCGGTTATTTTACCTGTTAACGAAACTCTTATATTTTGCTTTTTCAGAGGAGTAGCATTTTCTACGCTCTGAGCATTTACCTGAGCTGTAAATGCTAAAGCAAAAATTGTAACAAGTATAAAGCAGGAGTTCTGAAGTATATATTTTGAAACCATGTTGCAAATATATACAGTTCAAACAATCTGATCCAATGATGGGAATATATTTTTATTAATAAGATGTTATTAGGGTACTGCCACCTTATATTGTCGCTTTTGATATCAGCAGTCAGCTATCAGCAGTCAGGAGGAAATACATTAAACAGTAGGGTCATGATAGCTGATGGCCTATAGCAACATTTACAGACATTTTATGATTAACTTGACATTAGACATGCATAATAAGTAAAACTCATCTAACTTTTAACATAGGTCTTACTTGTTGTAAAGGCCCATTTTGTAAACGCACATAATATGCGCCAGTGGGCAGAGGTCCACTATTAAAATCCAGGTTATAAACTCCCGGAGCGTAGTCTTTATGTCTTTATCTGCAAGCAGGCAAATTACTCTTCCGGTTGTATCCATCACCTGTACAAGAACATGCCCGCCTTTGGATTTAAAGGTAATTTTTGTGCTTTCCACAAAGGGATTTGGATAATTAATAATAAGCTGGTCACCGGAAGCCCGGTTTAAGTCCTCAAGACCCGTAATAGCAAGTACCGCATTGCAGGAAGCGCCTGATATCAAAGGCAACGCCTGAAATGTATTATTATCCATTATCGGTAACAGATCGTTGGCCTTAACGCAGAACCAATCGGTTAGTAATGAAGCGTAAATACTCCGGAAATCATACTGCATAGGAACACTATCATTCACAGTTGCATTCGTAGGTATAGCAGGATTATTTCCTAATACTCCGGATTTTACAGCCTTTCCAAAAACAAATAAGGGAGCTGCTGCACCATGGTCTGTTCCAACATTCGCATTTGACTTGATCCTTCTTCCAAATTCAGAAAATGTCATTCCTACAACCCTGTCCTCCACACCAAATCCCTTTAGATCATCCATAAAAGCTTTAATGGCATCGGAAACTCTTTTTAACAGGTTAGCATGGGTGCCGGTTGTTGTATCCGTAGTTGATACCTGGGCAGAATGATTATCAAAGCTTCCTGTGCTAACCATGTAAACCCGTGTTTTTAATCCGCCTTTAACCAATCGGGCAACGATTTTAAGTTGAGCAGCCAGGTCATTATTTGCAGGATAAGCACCTTGAATGGGAACTTTTGCAGCAGCGTTTTTAACAACATCTGAATATTGCGCTGACTGCCGGGCTACCAACCTTACATAGTTTAGTTCTTTCCCCCAGGGCGTATCAGGAACCGGATCCTGAACACCGCTTAAAAAATTATAAAAAGAGGTTGGATCACTGATACTCATACCCATACTTACCAAAGGCCCTTGCAAAGTTAATGAGGTCACTGAACCAATCTGGATGGCCAGAGGATCGGGAACGGTAGCATTAGGAAAACCATTTGGGTATTGCGGATATTCTCCGTTAAGATACCTTCCAGCCCAGCCGCTGTCTAATTCAACATTTGATGCAGATGCTGTCATCCATATATCGGTTGCCCTGAAATGTGAGAAACTTGGAGAAGGATACCCAACAGCCTGGATAATGGATAATTTACCATCGTTATACAGCGACTGTAAGCCGGTCATAGCGGGATGCAAACCTGTTTTGCTGTTTCCATTTAAAGTGAGAATACTATTTTCCGGGATGGCAATATTGGTTCTTGCATTATAATATAACGAATAATTTTCTTTGGGAATAACCATATTTAATCCATCGTTACCTCCTGTTAACTGAACTATTACCAGCACATGGTCTGTTTCTGTTGTAGTTCCCATCAACGCCTGAAGTAATGGGGTAGATTGGGTAAATGCTTTAATTGAATATCCTCCAATGACAGAAGGCAAAATTGTTGCAGTTGGAATGCTGCCTTTTAAAAAATCTCTTCTTTTCATCGGTAATATTTTAACATTACAGAGCCGTATGCTGACTCTGATTTTAGATTGGTTACTTTGCTAATATTTATTTCAAAAACTTTTATAAGCCAAAACAGAACAAGATTCAGGACAATTGATACTCCGCAAGCTCCATAAAATACTTATAAAGACTTTGCAGCCTGGTAAGAACCGTTTTATAGGGCATACCTGTAACAGCAGGGTTAGCCAGGTAGGCAATCCAGGCATCTGTCCAGTACTGGTCAGTTATCTGTCCCGTCAATAAAATTTGTTTTTTGATAGAAGCTTTGGATTCATCTGAAATAGGAACCGAGAATATGATGTCCAGTGAATCATTGATCAACTTGTTAGGATCCCCCGGATTTGGTAAACTCTTTGCAAATAGAACCGGGTCAATTTTGATGGTTGATCCACTGTTGGTGTATCCTCCTGCAATAAAAAGGTCAGTGAACTTGTTTCTTTTAGGAAGCGTATCGGTAGTCAACCAGATTTCATGGAACTGTGGTGATTGGTAATAAGGAGCCCATCCGGCAACATTGGGCGGATCGCCAATGCTTTGTCCCATATTAGCGGTGTAATTACGAACATATTCATACATAGCATAAGCAACAGTGTATGTAGTATTCACATCCGGAAAAATCATATTAAATTCCCGGCACATGGCAGTAACCATATCCAGTGGGCTTTTAATCAGACAGCCCCTGTTCCTGATATCAAAAAAATGTTCGCTTTTAAATAATGCTGATAGTACAGGAACAATCTCCCAATTACTATCCTGGAAGATTTGAGCCAAAGGCAGAATAACATTAGCTTCAGTATCAGCATCAATATCATAATAACAAAACCAACGATATACTTTCTTTACAATAAATTTTGAAACTTCTGCTTTTTTATTAAAGATCATAGTCAGCAGATCATCAATTTCCAGGTCACCGGCAGTAGCAGTGTTTCTGGTTTTTATTGTTTTATTATAAAAAGATGAAAATACTTTATCATTTTTATCATGCCGGTTATTATCGTAAGAGGAGGAAATAGTACTCGAACTGGTACGCCATCCGGTTAATACCCGGGCAGCTGCTTTTACGTCCTCCTCCGTGTAATTAGGTGAATTTTCTTTTCCTATTGTAAATAATTCCTGAAGTTCCCGGCCGTAATTTTCATTAGGTGCTGTAGCTGTATTATTGTTGCAGTTTAAGTAAACAAGCATACCTGGATCCAGCGTAACAGCTTTAACTAACGATTTAAAATTTCCTAAACCATTTGTTCGAAGTAAGTTATGATGTTTGTAAATAAACTGCGAATCTCCAACATCAGCTGTTTCAGTTGAAAAATGATTGTGCCAGAATAAAGTTATCTTCTCCCTGATACTCCTGTCCTGATTAATCATTAGGCCGGTCCACCACTTTTTGAAAGATGCCCTACGCCTGCTTGTTATAGTACCATCAGTATTAGGATCATTTACCCAGGTGGTTCCGGGTGCAATACTCGTATCAGGGACTAAAGCGCCTGTAGGATCATAGTCTTTAACCGGAGGAGAAGGTAACGAAGCAGTTGGAAGTAATAACTCATCAACAATGGATGACAAAGATTTAGATTTAAAATAATCTATATCTGCTTTTGCAGCGCCAAACATAGTTCTCTTTAATAGATGCACCAATTCTGCCGTCCCCAATGTGCCGGTGTATGGATTCAACCCTGCAACTGATGATTTAAATACGCTTGATATGGAAGGTTGTGAAAGTGCAGGTTTGCGTTTTGCTGTTAGAAACTCTCTTCTGTCCATAAAGTTCTTTTAAGGTAGTAACTAAGTATTAAATGATTTTACAGTAAATATTAACACTTATAGATCAAAAGATAATCCAAGTATGGTTAACACATATATTTGGTGCATAAGTTTATGAGATGTAACAGTTTAAGAGTAATAATACTTTAAAAGAAATAGTATGAACAAAAGAAGGGATCAAGTAAGAGTGAAATTGCAGGAACAAACCGGCGAAGTTCATTCCTGTATATTTAAAATAACCTCAACAATTAATTTATATTTTCAACAACACCGGCAATTCCTTGTCCGCCACCAACGCAGGCAGTGACCAGGCCATATTTTTTATCAAGTCTCTTAAGATCATTTATAATCTGAATCGTTAATTTAGTTCCGGTACATCCCAGCGGATGCCCCATGGCAATAGCTCCGCCATTTATATTAACCGTACCAGCATCAAGGCCGGCTTCACGAATTACTGCCAGCGATTGAGAGGCAAATGCTTCGTTCAATTCCACTAAATTAATTTGAGAAAGATTCATCCCTGCCTGTTTCAAAGCTTTGGGAATTGCAGCGACCGGCCCGATGCCCATTATTCTTGGATGTACACCGGCACTTGCACAACTAACTAACCTTGCAATAGGCTTTATTCCAAGTTCATTTACCATACTTTCACTCATAACAATCACAAAAGCTGCTCCATCACTTGTTTGAGACGAGTTGCCAGCCGTAACACTGCCACCTTCAGCAAACACAGGCTTCAATTTGGCCAATGCATCTATGCTAGTATCGCTTCTGGGACCTTCATCGGTATCAACTATATAAGATTTTTGCTGTTTTTTCCCTTTGTCATCAAGGTATGTTTCCTGAACAGGGATGGGAAGAATACCGGATTTGAAATAGCCATTTTTAATGGCACTCATTGCTTTCTGATGAGAATTATAAGAAAATTCATCCTGGGCTTCACGGGAAATTTTATATTCCTTAGCAACAGCTTCCGCAGTTAAACCCATGCCTAAATAATAATCAGGTGTTTCACTTGCCACACTATAAGCAGGCACTGTTTTCCAGCCAGCAGTAGGAACCATACTCATACTTTCTGTTCCCCCGGCAACAATACATTCTGCCTGTCCGCTACGGATTTTTGCCGTTGCAATTGCAATAGTTTCTAAGCCACTTGCGCAATAACGGTTTACAGTCATTCCGGGTACATCTATTCCCAGGGCTCTTACAGATATCATTCTTCCTATCTGTAATCCCTGCTCCGCTTCAGGAACAGCGTTCCCAACAATAAGATCATCTACTCTGGAAGATTCTAATTGAGGAACCGATGCCAGCAATCCCTTTATCACTTCAACTGCAAGATCATCAGGACGATAAAAACGAAAGCCCCCTTTTTTTGCTTTTCCTACAGCAGTTCTAAAGCCTGCAACAATATACGCTTCCTGCATGATCAAGATTTTTAAAGTTAATTAAGTTGTTTATGCAACTTAAATCAAAGTTAGGAATTTTGAAGTATAAGAAAATACAATTGTAAATCAGGTATGGGGTATGAAAGATGAATTATTAATAATGCGAACCAAGGGTTAAAAGATGAGATATAAGAAAGCGGCAGCGATTCTTCCAAAAACATGAATAAAAAGTCCTTCTGTTGAGCACTTTGGAAGCTCTTTGAATATCTGTTATTTCTATCAGCCAATTGAAAAGTGATTTAATAGGTTGTCTGATAGTTGATACTGCTGTTGAAAATAAATCTGCTGCTGCTTTGTTCCATTGTTTTACTTGCTCACTCTGATTTTTTACACCCTTCACCGGTGTTAGGGTAACAGAATTTTTTTAGCCCTTTCAGTTCTTTGGCTAGTGGTTCATCTCTATAAATCTTATCACCATAAAAAGTCCGTTCTTTAATATCACTCCACTCTTGCTATAGCGTTCGCACACATAAAAATATATCGCAATCAATCGCAACTCTTTTGCCTTGGGTATCATAATTAAAGATTGATGTGGTAATCTTCTTTGATATAATGATTACTCCACGCTTTCTTCAAAACATGCAAGACAAAATCATAATTTTATATTCATTAACTTTTTTACCATTTTTTAACCCTGATTCGCATAACTATGTAACCGGCAAGTTTTTTCATTCATTTTAAAATTAAAAATAAATAAACCGGTTATTATTACAACATCTTATTTATTACCAAGCTGATCTTTACACACAAGCATATTGAAACATTTGATTTCCAAGGTCACTTATCAGCTTAACAATTACCATTTATTTTTTTTCGTGCCCAGTTCTCCCAAACAAATTCAAACTGGTAGGTCAAATAATGAGTATGGCTTAATCTTAATTGAATGGATCGCATTCTACTCTCTGCATTTTCCACGAAGTCATGAAACTGAACTTGTATATTATCTATCTTAGCAACTATACCATTTTCAATAAGGTGATCCAATAGATCGTACTCTCCTCCTTCTATGTTAATCTTCATCAAATCGATTCTCTCAATTTTGTTGTCATCGATAAAATCGGAAGCTTTAATCATTTCAACAGTTGCAACATTTTCTCCTGTCTTAAAAATAGAAGAAGCATCGGCTGAAATTGACAATTTAGAACTGTATGTTTTTTGAGCCAATCCAAACCGGTGAACATGTATTTTGCCGTTTTTTAAAAATTCGTTTTGAATATTGTCTGCATATGGTATGTATGGTTCGAAAATATGAATTGTACATGCGTATTTACAAAAGATGCCACTAGCCCATTGCCCTTCATAACCACCCAAATCGAACACTAAAGAACTTTCATTTAAATTATATATCTGCCTGTATGTTTTATCACCATTTTCTTTAAACCATGGAATAACCCGAATACTTTGTTTAGTAGGCATAGGCCTGTCAGAATACGCAGAAGAGGATGAAATTCTTTTTTCAATTTTAAGAATTAAGTTAGCAGTTCCCTTAAGAATTCTACTTATGATGAGCAACATATTGTGTAATTTTTTGATCCTGATATTAGCCTCTTCAATAGCACATTATTCATAATACTTATTTGTTCTGTTAAACATTTTTACCGTTACCCGGCAAACAAATGTATCATTTATTAACTTCTCTCTGAATCGAAATTTACATTATAAATGGTGAACTATAACTTTCTTCATATTTAGGTTGTCAGATATGCAGAGCTAGGAAAATTCTAGGAAAGGTTAGGAAAAATCAAACGTAAGGGACGGAAAATTAAAAGTGTATGGATTGATAGTAAGTCACTTCGAGTTACTACATGTGAAAGTATTAAACAATATCTATGTTCCTAACAAAACCATCAAAAAAAATCTTAATCCTAATCAAGTTTTTTACAATCATTCATAATTGTCCCTAACTTAACTTAACTACTTAGATTTTCCAGTACTAAAACTTCATTACAAACACTGCAGCAAAGAGCATTACAGACTATAACTAGGAAATTTTTTCATTTTCCTCAAAATTGAAAATAAATAACAAACGATCACCAGCATCATGAACACCGTATAAAACGAAGCAGTATTCTGGGTTGGAATTACCAGGCAAACCTTTCTTTGATCAGTAAAGACAGGATTAGCATGAAGGAAAAAGCAAGTGTTGCCATGCTATTGTTACCAATTAATAGCGGATCACTGAATGACGCACTGCCTAGTTTCCTAAGGAGCGTAGTGACGATCTGTAAGTCAGGTGACCTGAACAAGATCCAGGCCAGCGCAACAAGTGTAAAGGTAAGCAGTGTTTGAAAAAGCTGTAAAAAAAAGTCTCGGCTACTTTAATATTGGCATACTTTAAAATACGGTTTTCTAAATTTTCAACAGTTCCAAAAACATGAATAAAAAGTCCTTCTGTTGAGCGCACTTTGGAAGCTCTTTAAATATCTGTTTTTTCTATCAGCCAATTGAAAAGTGATTCAATAGGTTGTCTGATAGTTGATACTGCTGTTGAAAATAAATTTGCTGCTGCTTTGTTCCATTGTTTTACTTGCTCACTCTGATTTTTTACACCCTTCACCGGTGTGAGGATAACAGAATTTTTTTGCCCTTTCAGTTCTTTGGCTAGTGGTTCATCTCTATAAATCTTATCACCATAAAAAGTCCGTTCTTTAATATCACTCCACTCTTGCTATAGCGTTCGCACACATAAAAATATATCGCAATCAAACGCAACTCTTTTGCCTGAGGTATCATAATTAAAGATTGATATGGTAATCTTCTTTGATATAATGATTACTCCACGCTTTCTTCAAAACATGCAAGACAAAATCATGATTTTATATTTCATTAACTTTTTTACCATTTTTTAACCCTTGATTCGCATTAATGATGAATTATTAATGACATTCACAATTAATAATTCATCATTCATCATTCATACCCCATACCCCATACTCATACCTAAAATCCTCTATCTTCGCCACCAATGATATATAAAGTCTTTAAAAACTTATTGTTCCTTTTTCCGGCAGAAAGTGTTCACTATTTTTCCATGAATATGCTAAAGCTAATATGTTCGGTTCCATTTACAAAAAGACTGGTTGCCCGAATTTATTCGGCTGGCAGCCAGCAGTCACCAAAAGAAATTTTTGGCTTAACATTTAAAAATATTATAGGCATTGCAGCCGGGTTTGATAAAAATGCCAAATACCTGAATGAATTGGAAACACTGGGTTTCGGACATATTGAAATTGGTACAGTGACACCACAACCTCAAGCTGGTAATAGTAGTCCCCGGCTTTTTCGCTTACCAAAAGACAAAGCTCTAATCAACCGTATGGGTTTCAATAATGATGGCGTGAAATTGATCTGCTCAAGGTTAAAAGAATGGAAAGAAAAAGAATCTTTTAACTCAGACGTTAAAAAACCTGCACTCCGGCTTATCATAGGAGGCAACATCGGCAAAAATAAAAGTACTCCGAATGAAGATGCCTGGAAAGATTATGAAACCTGCTTCCGCGAACTTTTCGACTATGTTGACTATTTTGTTGTAAATGTAAGTTCGCCCAATACACCCGGATTAAGAGAGCTTCAGGAAAAAAATTCTTTAAAAAAAATTTTATCACACCTGCAAACAATCAATATGCTGAAGCCAAAGCCTAAACCACTTTTATTGAAGATTGCACCTGATCTTACGGTCGGACAACTTGATGATGTTATAGACCTTGCAATTGAAATAAAATTGGATGGCATTGTAGCAAGCAATACAACTATTAGCAGGGAACATTTACAAACTGAGCATTCACAGTTACTTGAAATTGGCATAGGTGGATTAAGCGGAAAGCCCTTACAGAATAAATCCACTGAAATTATCAATTATATTATCAAGAAATCTAATGGCGCTATCCCGGTTATTGCGAGTGGTGGAATCTTTAATGCAGAAGACGCAAGACAGAAAATTAATGTCGGCGCATCTTTAATTCAGGTCTGGACCGGCTTTATTTATGAAGGTCCTGCAATCGTTAAAAATATACTTCATGCTTTAACTGCAAAACAGTGATAGATCATTTGGCCTTTTAAAATAAACGATGTTATTTTTGTCACCACTAAATCACCTGCATGGAATTATTATTTACGGCAGAAAATTTTATCAGCTTACTAACACTTGCTTTGTTAGAAATTGTACTGGGAATTGATAATGTAATTTTTGTTTCAATTATCATGGGTCGGTTGGATAAGGCATCCAAACTTAAAGCCAGAAAGATATGGATGATTGCAGGTATTGCTGTACGTACTGCCCTTTTAATAGGATTGGGATGGCTGGTTCAGAACGGCAATAAAGAGTTGTTTGAAATATTTGGAAAAGGATTCAACCTCAGAAGCCTGATCATGCTTGCCGGCGGATTCTTTCTGCTGTATAAAACAGTAAAGGAAATTCATGAAAAACTGGAAGGTGAGGAAGCGGATACTACAGGATTTGAAAAAAAAGCGCCTTCAAATTTCGGTTCAGTCATAAGCCAAATTATATTAATAGATATGGTGTTTTCTTTTGATAGTATTATCACAGCCGTAGGCATGGCAAGAAGAATTGAAGTAATGATCGTAGCCGTAATCATTGCAATGATTATTATGTTTCTTTTTTCTGAGAAGATCAGCAATTTTATTCATAAACATCCTACTTTAAAAATGCTTGCTTTATCATTTTTAGTAATGATCGGTTTAGTGTTGATTGTTGAAGGATGGGATGCTGATAAAGCCCACGACCTTCATTTAAAAAATTATGTTTATTTCGCAATGGCCTTTTCTTTTGGTGTTGAATTGTTGAATATGTGGATGCGGAAAAAACAGGTGCCGCCTATTCAATTAAGGGAACCTATAATGAAACACCAGATTCCGGATGCCGGATCGGATACTGCGAGTTAATAAAAAATCAAAAACAATTTTTTAATAGGGTAGCTGCAACTATACCAGCCGTCTCCGTTCTGAGCCTGGTTTCGCCTAATCCTACAGGAAGAAAATTTTGTTGTAATGCCAGATCTATTTCATTTTGAGTGAAATCTCCTTCAGGACCGATTAAGATAAGCGCATCGGTTTCTTTATTTAAAACATCTTTAAGAAAACGTTTGTCACTATCCAGGCAATGTGCGATAAATTTTTGCTTAAAATTAAATCCGCTGATATTTGCAATTAAAGAAATGGGTTCAGACAGCCTGGGCAGCCAGGACTGCTTACTTTGCAACATAGCGCTAACCAGGATGCCTTTCATTCTATCAAAACGAAAATGATGCTTCTCTGTTCTTTCACAAATAAGCGGAATGATCTCGTTTACACCTATCTCAGTAGCTTTTTCAAGAAACCATTCAAAACGAGAAACATTTTTTATTAGAGAAATGGCGATAATAATGTGACGTTGGGAAGGTGGGTTATAATCACCTGATAAAATTTTTACTGAAGTAGATTTTTTATGAACCTGTATAATTTCTGCCGTATGTAAGTTCCCGTTTCCATCTGTTAGCTGCAATTTTTCACCTACTTCCATCCTCAATACCTGAGCTACATGCCTGGATGTATCTTCTTCCAAAGTAAGGCGTGCATCACTTTCACTAATCCGTTCCATAAAAAAATAAGGAAGTGCCATCAGTATTTATATCAATCAAATACATTTAATTGCTAAATGGTTTTTCCTCATACCTCATAGCTCATACCTGATACCTAAAAAGGAGTATCATCATCATCAAGCGGTTTCGTGTTCATCTTGCTTCCAGCCTGGATATATAATTTTGGTCCATCTGTATCTTCTACTGGCCGCCAGTTACCGCCAGATGGTAAATTACCTGTACCACTACCATCATCATCTTCAATAAATTTTTGAATATGAAGCAATGCCCGAAGCTTGATAGTTTCTAATGATCCGTTACGATGTTTGGCAATACGCACGTGTGTTTCACCTTTATTACTTTCTCCCATTTCATTGGCTGTAATATCATAATATTCCGGGCGGTATAAAAACATTACCATATCTGCATCCTGTTCAATAGCGCCAGATTCACGGAGGTCACTAAGCTGGGGCATCTTATTTCCTTCTTTTCTTGATTCTACAGCCCTGCTCAACTGGCTCAATGCAATAATAGGAACCTGAAGCTCTTTTGCCAGGCCTTTAAGGTCTCTGGAAATACGGCTGATTTCCTGTTCCCTGTTTCCGTTCCGGTTTTCACCGGTTCCGCTCATTAACTGCAGGTAATCAATGATAATCAGTCCAACGTTATGTTTATTTTTTAACCTGCGGCATTTGGCTCTTAGCTCAAATATGTTTAGAGCAGCAGTGTCATCAATAAATATAGGAGCAGTAGCAAGATGTTGAATGCCTTTAGCATATAGTTGTTTCATCTCGTGCTCCTCCAGCTTACCTCTGGAAATTTTTTCCAGCCAAATCTCACTTTCGGCACTGAGTATTCTTTGAACAAGCTGCCCCGCACTCATTTCCAGGCTGAAAAAGCCTACGCCTGTAGGTTTAGTAGGATGCAATGCAGCGCTACGGGCAAGGTTAAGTGCAAAGGCAGTTTTACCTACAGAAGGACGTGCCGCAAGGATAATTAAATCGGTTGGTTGCCAGCCGTAAGTTATTTTATCCAGCGTTTTAAAACCAGTAGGAACACCACTGATGTCTTCATTTTTTGATCGTAAATCCTCAATACGCTGGATTGTTTTCACTAATATAGTGTCGATGCTATCAAAATTTTTACGGAGGTGGTTATTTGTTATTTCAAATAGTTTAGTTTCTGCATCATCCAGCAGGTCAAATACATCGGTGCTGTCTTCATATGCATCTCCAATAATTTCACCGCTGATACGGATAAGTTCCCTTTGAATAAATTTTTGAAGTATAATTCTGGAATGGGCTTCTATATTGGCGGATGAAACCACTGCGTTGGTCAGCTTTGTAACGTAATAAGGGCCACCGACAATGTCGAGTTCTTCCCTCAACTTCAATTCTTCCACTATGGTTAGAATATCGATAGGCTGGCTTTTCTGCGCCAATCCCTGCATCGCCCTGTAAATACGCTGGTGACTTTCCACATAAAAGCATTCCGGTTTTAATATTTCCACTACCGCGTCAAAAGCACCCTTCTCCAGCATAATAGCGCCAAGAACTGCTTCTTCCAGATCTTTAGCCTGTGGGGGTACTTTACCGTAAACCATAGTGCTCATGTCAAGCGAATTCTTACGGCGGTTTTTCCGATCTTTATTGAGATTAGTTATTTCCATATTCAATTTTAACAATAAATTTTTCTAAAGCTATTTCGTGTAATACTGATGTTAAGTCATGTTATCAAATTGTTATCATAATATAAACGAATCATGAATTTTAATCAGGAGGACGAATATAAACAGCTATTGATCTTTAATAAAAACTTTTTCTTATCAATATTTAGTACGAAATAGCCAACAAAGTTTTCCACATACATTTAGTGGTTTTGAACTATAGCAACTGGCTTGTCCACAATTTAAAAAAGTTTTACAATTAATCCTTAATTAATGCACACTCAAAATGTATAAAGAATTATACCAGAAAATTTGGCTGTGTTTGCTGAACTACAGGATGGGGTTTGAAGGTTTTTAACACTGTTCTCCAGCAAATTTATAAATGGAGAGTCGCTGTGATTGTAGGTTTCGAAAAAAATTTGTATGGCATAAAAGGATTTAAATGTATGAATTTGGAATTTTTTCGCATGTTTTATTCAAGCAAAATCAAGATTGTTTCTATAGTTTTCTCATAACTATTACCTCATAGCTGATACCTGCTACCATAACATGTAATTTTCGTATTTTGCGCCCTCAAAAAGAAAGGAGCATTTGCAATGACCATTAGTTACAATTGGCTAAGTGAGTACCTACCTGTTAAGGTTGAGCCGGAAAGATTGTCTAAGATTCTAACATCAATAGGGCTGGAAGTTGAAAGCATGTCAAAATACGAATCCATTCGCGGTGGACTTAAAGACCTGGTAATTGGTGAAGTAATAGAATGCGAAAAACATCCCAATGCTGATAAATTAAAGCTGACAAAAGTAGATACCGGAAGTAAGGAATTGCTTCAGATTGTTTGTGGCGCCAGTAATGTAGCAGTAGGACAGAAAGTTATTGTGGCCCCCGTTGGTGCTACAATTTATCCTGTTAAAGGTCAGGCAATTACCATGAAAGTAGCTAATATACGTAATATTGAAAGCTACGGTATGATTTGCGCAGAAGATGAACTGGGGCTTAGTGAAAACCACGAGGGCATTTTAGTTTTACCTCCTTCTGTTAAAACAGGAAGTCCGGCTTCGGCTTATTTTCATCCTTATGAAGATATAATTTTTGAAATAGGGTTAACACCCAATCGTATGGATGCAATGAGCCATCTCGGTGTTGCCAGGGATGTATGCGCATACCTGACACATCATGATAAAAACTCAGTTAAAGCTAAAACGCCCTTTACCAATACTTTTAAAACTGATAATAACAGCCAATCCATAACAGTAAGTATTAAAAACAACGTGGCCTGCCAGCGCTATGCCGGGGTTAGTATCAAAGGAATAACAATCGCTTTATCACCACAATGGCTACAGGATAAATTGAAAGCCGTTGGCCTTCGTCCGATTAATAATATTGTAGATATTACCAACTATATCTTACATGAAACAGGTCAGCCCTTGCATGCTTTTGATGCAGATGCTATAAAGGGAAAAAAAATTATTGTGAAAACGCTTGATGAAGGTACTCCTTTCGTAACCCTGGATGAGAAGGAGCGAAAATTATCAGAACAGGACCTAATGATCTGCAATGAAGAGGAGCCGATGTGTATAGCTGGAGTTTTTGGCGGGTTATACAGCGGGGTAAAAGATAGTACTGTAAATATTTTCCTGGAAAGTGCCTGGTTTAAGCCGGATATGATACGCAAAACATCTTTCAGGCACAATTTACGCACAGACGCTGCAAGCCGCTTTGAGAAAGGTGTGGACATCTCAAACACTGTTAATGTTTTAAAGCGGGCAGCACTCTTAATAAGAGAAATTGCCGGAGGTACACTGGCATCTGATATAATTGATGTGTATCCTGAATCCAAACCCAGAACTGAAGTAGTAGTAAGGTATCATTATCTGAAAAAACTCAGTGGCAAAAACTATCATCAGGATGCAATCCGTAAAATACTGGAAGCTTTGGGTTTTGAAATGATCAAAGAAGGTATTGATGAAATGAGGGTAAAAGTTCCTTATAGTAAAACAGATATTTCGTTGCCGGCAGACATAGTAGAAGAAATCCTGCGTATAGACGGGTATGATAACATTGAAATCCCTACGTCTATAACTATTTCTCCTTCGGTGGATGATTATTCTAAATCAGCTTACAAAGAAAAAGTTTCCAACTATCTGACAGGGGCGGGTTTTCATGAAATCATGACCAATTCCATCACAAACAGTAAATATTTTACAGAAGAAGTATTACAGTTCACTGTGAAGATGGTCAACAGCCTGAGCGCCGATTTAAACATCATGCGTCCTTCTATGTTAGAATCCGGCCTGGTATCGCTGGCATATAACCTCAATCGCCGTAACAACAATCTTTTATTTTTTGAATTCGGGAAAAGCTATCGCACTGCCGGTATTGGCAAATATGAAGAGCGTGATCATTTGTCTTTATATGCCACAGGCAGTATTCAGGAAACTTCCTGGAGAAGTAAGCCAGTAGTAGCCGATTACTATTTTATGAAAGGCATCGCTTCCGGCATCCTTAAACTGATGGGTGTTAATGATCCTGACTTGGCAGCAATTGATACCAACTCTCTCGAATCCGGAATGAAGGCTTTAGTAAACGGAAGGCAAGTTTTACAAATTGGAACGGTTTCTGAAAAAGTGCTGGAACAATTTGATATTAAACAACCTGTCGTCTTTGCCGATTTTTCCTGGGACACCCTTGCCACTCTTGATCCTTCAAAAAATCTGAGCTTTACTGAATTATCAAAGCAATTACCGGTAAGAAGAGATTTATCAATAGTGGTTTCAAACACGCTGCCTTACGAAACAGTAGAAAAAACTGTGAACAAAATAAAGCTGGCTAAACTACAAAGCATGCAGTTGTTTGACGTGTTTGAAAGTGAAAAGGTAGGTAACGGTAAAAAATCAATGGCAGTAAGTTTTACATTTTTAGATAAAGAAAAAACGCTGAACGATAAAGAAATTGATGCCATGATGAGTAGCATTATGTCTTCATTTGAAAATGAACTGCAGGCAGAAATCAGGAAGTGATGGCCATAGCAAATAACTATCAGCTGTCAGCAAATCCAAACTATGCGTTCAAACTTGAACATTAAACCTTGAACTTTGAACTAACCCGATGTCTGATTTTGATGAACATATCACGCGTATCACCGGTAAACTGCAGCATTTACTTAAAAGATACGCCTTCCTTCAAAAAGAAAATGATAAGCTTAAAAATGAATTAACCGCAATAAAAATCAGAGAAAAGGAAAAAGATGATCAATTGAAGTTATTATCATTGCGCATAGATGTACTTAAAGCTTCCAAAGGAGAAATGGAAGAAGAAGACAAAAAGAATTTTGGAAAAAGGATTAATCAATATCTGAAGGAAGTTGATAAGTGTATTTCACTTTTGAACGAATAATTAGCCATGTACCAGCCAAGCTCATTAGTAGCATTTAAAATTTAAATTTTGCAGGAATTAGTTGCTATAAACATTTTAATCGGAGATAGAAACTACAGGATAAAGATTGATCCCAAGGATGAAGAAACTGTTAGAAAGGCAGTAAAAGTTATCCAGGATAAAATTATGGAATTTAGAATCCAATTTGCCGGAAAAGACATGCAGGACTATATAGCAATGGTTCTTGTATGGTTTGCTACAACCAGAACTGATCCATCTGCCATTCCCTCTCTACCATCAGACCTGCAATCTAAGCTGGATTTTATTGAAAATGCCCTTGATGCAGTTTTGTAGAAGTAAGAAAAGGCTATCAGCAGTCAGCTATTGGTTTTGAAAATAGCATTAGTGTACTTCACTTTCCTCGAGAACTTCTCAACTATCAGGCTTTTAGCTTTTAATCAATTGCATTAACAATTAACTATTAACCATTAACTTCGCTATTACCAACTCAAAGAGCAAGTTATGAGCTTAGAGAGAACATATTATTAGATTGTAAACAGTAATAAAAATCATTTCAATGAATTCAACCCTCATTTATATCTTAATAACCGGAATAGTTGCTTTACTAGTAGGAATATTTATAGCTGGTAAACTAATATATGCTAAAGACACCCAAAAAAAACTGGAAGAAGCTGAATTGCAAGCTCAAAAAATTCTTTCTGACGCGCAAACAAATGCTGAAACCCTAAAAAAGGAAAAGTTATTGGAAGCAAAAGAACGATTTGTACAGTTAAAAGCTGAAAGCGATCGGGAAATGCTGGAAAAAAACCGGAAGATCAGTGATTCCGAAAATCGCATTAAACAAAAAGAGGTTACTATAAGTCAAAAAGAGCTTGCCCTTGACAAGCAAATGAAAGAAAATGATAGCATTAAGGAAAACCTTAATAAACAGATTGAAGTTGTAAGCGTTAAACGTAACGAATTAGAGAAGCACCAGGAAGAGCATATCCGCCGCCTTGAGAAAGTAGCCGGGTTAACAGCAGAAGAAGCAAAAACCCAGCTGGTAGAAAGTTTAAAGCAGGAAGCACACGCCCAGGCCCTTGCCATTCAACAGGAAATTGTAGATGATGCCAGACAAAAAGCCAATAAAGAAGCCCGGAAGATTGTTATCCAGACTATCCAGCGTACTGCAGCTGAACAGGCCATTGAAAATTCTATAACAGTATTTAATCTGGAAAGTGATGAAATTAAAGGCCAGATTATTGGCCGTGAAGGGCGCAATATCCGTGCGCTGGAAGCGGCTACGGGCGTAGATTTGATCGTTGATGATACTCCTGAAGCTATCATTCTTTCCTCCTTTGATCCATTACGTCGTGAAATTGCACGTTTATCTTTGCAGCGGCTGGTTTCCGATGGCCGTATTCACCCGGCCCGTATAGAAGAGATCGTAGAAAAAACCCGCAGGCAGATTGAAGAGCAGATTATGGAGATTGGTGAAAGAACAGTGATTGAATTAGGTGTGCATGGTTTGCATAAAGAACTGGTACGAATTGTGGGTAAAATGCGCTTTCGGTCTTCTTATGGTCAGAATTTATTGATGCATAGCAGGGAAGTTGCTAATCTTTGCGGTATTATGGCTGCGGAACTTGGAATGAACCCTAAGCTCGCTAAACGGGCCGGATTATTACATGATATTGGTAAGGTTCCTGATGAAGAGACTGAACTGAGTCATGCTTTGCTTGGTATGAAGCTGGCTGAAAAATATGGAGAAAACCCTGCCGTTGTGAATGCGATTGGTGCGCACCATGATGAAGTTGAAATGCAATATGTGATCTCTCCGGTTGTACAGGCATGTGACTCTATTTCAGGAGCCCGTCCGGGAGCACGCCGGGAAATCATGCAGCAATACCTGCAGCGTATTAAAGATCTTGAAAATCTTGCAATGGCATATCCGGGAGTTGAAAAAGCTTATGCCATACAAGCGGGGCGTGAGCTTAGAGTGATCGTTGAAGCCGAAAGAGTAACTGATAACGACAGTGATAAGTTAAGTTTTGAAATTGCACAAAAGATCCAAACGGAAATGACTTATCCGGGCCAGATTAAGGTTACTGTTATACGTGAAAAAAGAGCAGTAAATGTTGCGAGGTAATCAGCTCGCAGCCGTCAGCTATCAGGAGGAAATTAATCTGTTTTATATTTCCTCTTTATACTTAATGCGGATAGCGCCTACGATTAACACGTGGTCTTTAAATGGTTAGCAAATCAATTCGTAACATTTCCTCCTGATGGCTGATAGCTGACTGCTGATAGCTAATATAACGTGAATGCTAGATTAGAATTATTATAGAATGCTGGTTGTCAGCCTTATGCTGCTTGCAGGTAATTGATGGCATTAGGAATAAAGACGTGCGGTTTATGTTTCAGGTACTGATAAGCAACAAGTGCCGATAAAATGTTAGCTAATCCATGCAAGGGATTACGATGACGTGAATGCTCTACGTTGCACACAGTAGCCAGGATATCGTTAACCGATTTGATTACAGCGCGCTGTTTGAGCAGCCTGATATCTGTTGGCAATGCAGGTAAAGGCTTCATGTTCTTCTTTGGTCGCACCAGCAGTTTGAAGCCCTTGTTGATAGAAGGTGGCAAACAAGGTAGTTAAGTACCCTTTATCTGCACCACACTTTCCTTGTAAATCCTTTAGTAATAACAGAGCAGTTCTTTGTTGTCGTCAGCGGTATTACCGGCTGTAACCATAAAGTTCACGATCTCTCCCGGATGATTGATGACCAGGTGCAACTTCAGCCCATAGAACCATCCGGTGCTGCTCTTGCCTTTACAGGCTTGCTCCTTAAAGACTTTATGGCTCTTTTCTCTTTTGATGTGACAAACTTCTAACTTTTTGGAGTCCATAAAGTAATAACCTGTGCGGATGCTTTGAGCAGCTTTGTACATGGCTCAAAGCACGAGCAAAGGTACACACCTGGCAGTGTAACTAACAAATCGCTGATAAGAGAAGGCATCTGCAAAGAGCGGCAGGTAAGGCCCAAGGATGCATTCTCTGTAGTAATACTCAAAACACTTGTATCCGCTCACATGATAAGCTGCTACAATGGTTACAATTTCTGAAACACTTAATCCGGGTTTGCGGGTAAGATGGCTATATTTACCAAGCATGTTTGGTGTGAGCCAGGCAAGATAAGCTTTGTGCAGATCGTCGACTTCTATATACATTTCGATAAGGAGATTTTCGCTAAATTGAGGTGACATAGGTTGGCATTTGATAGGTGCTGGAATTTGATTAGTCACTTTTTCTTACACCATTATTTTGCCAACCTTTTTTCTTTATTTTAATCCAGCATTCACGTTAATATAACAGCAATCACATTTAATTTTTGGAAAGTATAGGTAACCACTTTAACTTTGCCGTCCTTAAATATATAAGATATGAACGCCATTGATTTTGTTCATGAGCAGCTGAGTACCAGGAAACAATTTCCTGCTTTTAAAGCCGGAGACAATATATCCGTTAATTACAAAATTGTTGAAGGTAATAAAGAAAGGATCCAGTCTTTTAAAGGTGATGTGATAAAACGCCAGGGAAATGGATTCACCGCCAGCTTTACAGTGCGTAAAGTATCAGATGGTGTAGGAGTTGAAAGAACTTTTCCAATTTTTTCTCCAAATATTGAGTCTATAGAATTGAATAAGTCAGGAAGAGTGCGTCGCGCTAAATTGTATTTCCTCCGTGAAAGAAGTGGTAAAAGTGCCCGTATTAAAGAAAAGAAAAGAGCAACTATTCAATAAGTATCATAAATTTTAATAAAAAAGCGTTCTAACTCAGAACGCTTTTTTATTTTAGGTATAAACCTATTTTGGTAGTTATGCCGTATATAATATGATATTGAAATTTACGTTTGTTGCAAAAGGTATAACTTTGTTTTTTAAAGATTAAAATCACACTTATGGTATTATCAAATTTAAATCCGCTGTTACTAATGTCAATGCCTGGTGGCGGTGAATTAGTAATCATTCTGGTGGTTGTTTTGTTGTTGTTCGGAGGTAAAAAAATTCCTGAATTAATGCGTGGCCTTGGCCGTGGGATGCGCGAGTTTAACGATGCAAAAAGCAATGTGACAAAAGAATTAGAAGAAGGTATGAAAGAAAAAGAAGTTTCTTCTCCAGCTTCAACTACCACTACTACACATCACTAAACGTGTTATAAGCCTTTCGGCTTGAAATAGCCCTTTGTTCTCGTACCACTCAATACAAGACTATCAGAATGCTTTATTGAATGGAGCTATCAATTGTGTAAGCTCCATTCAGTATTATTTAGAGCGTATTGAAAAATATCGTCATTTAAATGCTTTTGTGGAGGTCTTTGCTGAAGAAGCCCTTGCAAAAGCAGCTGAACTGGATAATCTTCGTAGTTCTGGAATGCCCATTGGAAAACTTCATGGGGTTGTGATAGGCATCAAAGATATCCTTTGTTATAAAGACCATAAAGTCTCCGCTTCTTCCGCCATTTTACAAGGGTTTACCGCTACTTACAATTCCACTGTTGTAGAAAAATTATTATCAGAAGAGGCCATCATTATCGGCACTCTTAATTGTGATGAATTTGCCATGGGGTCTTCCAATGAAAATTCCATTTATGGCAACGTCCTTAATGCGCAGGATGAAACCCGTGTGCCGGGTGGATCTTCGGGTGGTTCTGCAGTTGCTGTTCAAGCTGGTCTTTGTATGGTATCGATAGGTAGCGATACCGGTGGGTCAGTAAGGCAGCCTGCTGATTTTTGTGGTATTATAGGCTTAAAACCTACTTATGGCCGCATCTCGAGATATGGATTAATTGCTTACGCTTCTTCTTTTGACCAGGTTGGCATTTTTGGGTCAAATATTCCCGATGTTGCCATTGTTTTAGAAATTATTGCGGGTGGTGATGATTATGATAGTACAACCTCAAACCTGCTGCCTGAAAAATTTAATAATAATTCTCTTCCGGAAGAGAAAATGAGGATTGCTTACTTCAAAGATGCTTTGAATCACCCGGGACTTGATACAGAAATGGCTGATAGAATTACTTTGTACATAAAAGAGCTTAAAGAAAAAGGATATGAAGTAACCGGAGTTGATTTTGAATACCTTGACTATATCGTTCCTACTTATTATGTGTTAACTACCGCAGAAGCTTCTTCCAATTTATCCCGCTTTGATGGTGTAAAATATGGTTACCGTTCATCAGCGCATATTACTGATTTAACAGAATTTTACATGCGTAACCGGTCGGAAGGATTTGGTCGTGAAGTTAAGAGACGGATTATGCTCGGCACTTTTGTATTAAGTACCGGATATTACGATGCTTATTTTACTCAGGCTCAACGGGTAAGACGTCAACTGATTACTAAAACAGAACTGATTTTCAAGGATTTCGATGCTATAATTCTTCCTACAGTTCCTTCTCCCGCTTTCAAATTTGGTGAAAAAACCGATGATCCAATTGAGATGTATTTAGCAGACATTTATACTGTTTATGCCAACCTGGTGGGAATACCTGCTATCTCAATTCCTCTCTTCAAACATTCAAATGGCATGCCTTTTGGCCTCCAGATCATGACAAATCGGTTTTCTGAGCTATCTTTACTTCAGCTCTCATTTCAATTGTTGGAGCAATAAGGTCAATCTAACTCTTAATCGGCATTTTTTTATGTACTTAAATCGAGGTAATGAAAAAACTTTTATTGTTAACCATATTAGGCTTACCATTTTCACAACATATTATAGCTCAAACACTAATAGCCAAAGAAACTGTGTTACAACCGTTTGATTCTTCTAATAAAAAAGAGTCTTCCCATTACCGCCTGATAGGTGATACTAAAAAAATAACTGATGATCCTGCATACAATTTTAAGAATCTTTTTGAATCAGATGCTTCTGAATTAGTAACTATCGGGGGACCACGCTTAAATCCAAGAGCTATTAGCTTTGTTAAGGGTTATATTGAAAAGTATGGCAATGACCTTACTAAAATGAAAGTGTGGGGAAAACCGTTTTTTAATATGATGGATGATGTTTTCCTTCAAAATGATCTTCCCAGGGAATTAAAATACATTGCCGTAATAGAATCCAGACTTAATCCTTCATCAATCTCCTTTGCGGGCGCTGTTGGCCCATGGCAGTTTATGCCGGCTACTGCTATAAGAATGGGTTTAAAAGTATCTCGTTATCTTGATGAAAGGACCAATTATATTAAAAGTACGCAGGCAGCGGCTAAATATCTATCAGAGTTATACACACAGTTTGGAGATTGGCTATTAGTTATAGCAGCTTATAATGGTGGACCAGGAAATGTTCTTAAAGCAATTCGTAAAACAGGTAGTCGCAATTTCTGGGATATTCAATACTATCTGCCTGCAGAGTCAAGAAATCATGTCAAAAAGTTTATTGGAACGCATTATATATTTGAAGGTCAGGGAGGATTAACCACCTTAACACGTGCGGAATCGAGTGATCATTATGGAGTTAAAGGAGGATATGCCGCTAACCGTGAAATTAGTGAAGCGGAAGCAGCAAATGCTAAAGAACAAACCATCACTGGGAAGTATCATTCTATAGTAATTGCTAAAAATCTTACTATGGACATTGGTAGTTTTAATCGCTACAATCCTGAATTTGATAAGGTAATGGCTAGTGCAAAGAACAGTTACCAGCTAAAATTGCCTTCAGATAAGATGGATGTATTTAATACTCGTAAATACCAGATATTAAGCGAGTCAATTCAATTTTTACTAAATAATGCTCTTTCACCTACAGATATCTTAGTTAAAAAGTTATAGGTATAAGTTTGAAATAACATCGTTTATTACGACAATATTAATTACGAGTACGGTCGAAAAATTAAAAATCATCCTCATCATCATCAAACCCAGAATCACTAAATAGATCCATTTCTTTAATATCCTCATCAAGGCCGAGATCATCATCATCGGCGGCTCCCTTTCCTTTTTTCTTAGGAATACCTGTTCCAGGGCTGCTTTTCTTTGTTTTGGATTTAGGAAGATCGAATTCGTCAAAGTCAGGGTCCCAGTTTTCGTCTTCTTCCACTTTTTCCCAGTCATCTTCAACTTCGTCTACATCATTATCATCGTCTTCATCACTATCATCGGCTTTTTTAGACGAACCTTTTACTGATTTTTTTGCTGCTTTTGGAGAATCAATTTCATCCTCCCCATCTTCTTCATCCTCCAATTGTTTTTTGGATTTAGAAGTTGCTTTTTTAGAAGAATCTTCATTTACTGCAGGAGAAGTTTTCTTTGATGGCTTCTTTTCTTTATTAGATTTTGATGATGCCATATTCCAATAGGATTTAGTGTAAAATTTCAGCGAAGTTTTTAATCCGCCAAATTTTTTATTAGTTATTTTATGATTTTTATAGTAGCACTAATTGATCCCTTTCCGGACCATTAGAAATATGTGAAATATTTATGCCAATATATTTATTAATAAAATCAACATATTCGTTCATTGTCGCTGGTAACTCTCCTGCTGATTTAACAGAAGTTGTGTTTTGGTTCCAGCCAGCCAGTATTTCCAGTACAGGTTCAATCTTATGCCTGGTCATTTGAAATGGAACAATTTGGGTAATTTCTCCATCAATTTTATACCCTGTACATACATTTAATTCACTAAATGAATCTAAAACATCAGCTTTTGTCATTATTAGCTTTGTAACACCATTGATCATACAGGCAAATTTTAAAGCAACAAGGTCTATCCATCCACAACGACGCGGCCGGCCTGTTGTGGCACCGAATTCATTACCTAATATACGTAACTCCTCACCGGTGGCATTATTTAATTCTGTAGGAAATGGACCGCTGCCAACCCGTGTACAATATGCTTTGGTAACTCCCATTACATCTCTTATTTTCTGTGGCGCAACACCCAAACCGGAACACACCCCTGAAGTTGTTGTGTTAGATGAAGTTACAAACGGGAAAGTTCCAAAATCAATATCAAGCATGCTTCCTTGTGCACCTTCTGCCAATACTTTTTCTCCGGAAGCAATTTTATCATTAATAAAATATTCGCCATCAACAATATTCAATTGCTTTAAAAATTCAATTGCTTCAAAAAATTCTTCCTCCCATGTTGATATATCTTCCTGAAAATTAAAATTATCTAAAAGCCTTTGATGCTTCAGTCGAAGCCGGATGTATGAAGTGGTAAAACTTTTATCAAGAAGATCGCCTACCCGCAATCCATTCCTTCCTGTTTTATCCATATAAGCAGGACTGATACCCTTGAGTGTTGATCCTATTTTATCATTTCCTTTTGAAACCTCCGAGGCTTTATCTAATGCGCGGTGCGTAGGTAGTATGATATGAGCCCGTCTTGAAATATAAAGATTTTTTTTAAAGTCCACACCGAAAGATGCTACTGTTTCACATTCCTTTTGTAAAGTAACCGGATCAAGCACCACACCATTTCCTATTAAATTAATAGTATTGCCATGAAATACGCCTGATGGTATCTGATGTAAGACAATTTTCTTTCCCTCCACATACAATGTATGACCGGCATTAGGGCCTCCCTGGAACCTTGCGATAATATCATAATGAGGAGCAAAAAAATCTACTATTTTTCCTTTCCCTTCATCACCCCATTGAAGCCCTAATAGTACATCAACCATCCCAGTTATTAATTTATAAGTTTATTGCAGAATGCGCAAAAATATAGGAAGCAAATCAAAGCGGGAAATAAAATACACGCTGGAAATTTTTGCCCGGTTATGGCTGAGAAAGTTCCAAACTGAAGTTCTAAGTTTTGAGTTACATGTTTTATTAGTAAAATAAACGAATTTAAATTACCAGGCTTTAAACTATCAAATTCTTTCTAACTTTAATCCGGTCTTGTAATTCATTATAAACATAAAAAACTTAATCAAATGATTGCTTTATTCAAAAATGGTTCTAGGACAAAAGGAATACTCAGGCGCAATTTTATTTGGCTATTGCTTGTTGGTCTTACATCTATCTGCAGTGCCACACCTTTTATACTTATCGCGAATGCTGATTTTAAAGGTGACTGGAATTTTAATGAACAAAAAAGTAAGCTTGCAGAAGGGCGCCGCATGAATGCCCAGAAAATAAAAGTGAGCCAGGAAGAGGATGCCACAGTTATTGAAAGAACATTGGCTTCACAAAATGGGGATAACATTGTTTCGTCAGAGAAATTGACTTTTGATGGTAAAACAGCAGAAAGTACTGTATTCGGAACTTCAAAAAGAAAATCAACAGCAACATGGTCTGCCGATGGCCAATCGATGACCATTAATTCTACTATTGCTTTTGAAAGAGATGGTAACACTACTGAAATTAAGATTGTTGAAATTTGGAAACTCACAGATAATGGAAAATCGCTTTGTATTGATTATACAACTACATCTCCTCGCGGTACTACTACTAATACACTAGTATACGATAAGGCTTAATTGATTTACATTAATGTCATGTTAACCTTAAATTGTCGCTTTTGCTATCAGCCGTCAGCTATCAGGATGAAATACATTACAACATTAGCGTCCTGATAGCTGATGCTAACATTTACAGACATTATGGTTGACATGACACTAGTGGCTTTGTGGCTATTTGTTCAAATCAGACAATATCCTCTGTATCATACCTGTCAACAGAATGTATTCCGCTTAATTGTTTCAGACGGCCCACTAATTCTTCAAGCTCTTCTTTATCGTGAACATATACTTTTATGTTTCCGTGAAACAAACCTTCCTTAGCCTCAACGGTTAAAGCATTAATATTGATTTTTAACTCGCCCGAGATGAGGTTGGTAATCTTATTGATAACACCTACATCATCAAGCCCCACAATCTTTATCCCTGTAAGGAAAGAAATTTCTTTGTTCTTAGCCCATTTTGTTTTTACTACACGGTGCCCATAATTAGCCATAAGCCGCGTTGCGTTAGGACAGGTAGTTCTGTGAATCTTTAATCCTTCACCCGTTGTAACAAATCCAAATACATCATCGCCCGGTATTGGCTTACAACAATTAGCCAGCGTATACATTATTTTATCGCTGCTTTCTCCAAAGATTATTAGTTCTGCGTCTTTTTTAGAAGGGAAGGTATTGTCTGGCTTATGCTCTATAATCTTTACTGGTTTGGGTGACTCTAATTTATCTCCTAAAACATTAAACTCCTTTAGTTCTTTTAAATCAAGGGCCTTTGTTGCAATCCTGTAAAAAAGATCAAGGGGTGAATGTAGCTTATAGAAGGCTGTTATCTCATCTATATTATGTTGGTTAAACGAAGCACCCATACCTTCAACTTTCCTTTGCAGGGTATATTTTCCTTCTTCAGCGATTTTGCGTTTTTCTTCTTTTAATGCATCCTTGATCTTACTTTTAGCCTTGGCTGTAACAACAATTTGCAACCAATCTTCAGTTGGCTTTTGTTTATTAGAAGTGATTATCTCCATCTGGTCTCCACTGCGAAGTTTGTGACTGATAGGAACTAATTTGTGATTTAATTTTGCTCCGATACATTTAGATCCGATAGCACTATGAATAGAAAAAGCAAAATCCAGGGCAGATGAACCGATAGGCAGCATTTTTACATCACCTTTGGGGGTGTATACATAAATCTCTTCAGCAAGGAAGCTTGTTTTAAAATCCTGCAGAAAATCCACACTGTCTGTTTCCTGAGTGCTAAGAACCTCCCTGATTTGATGGAACCATTTATCAAAGCGACTTTCATCAGTCGTACCTTCTTTATATTTATAATGCGCCGCCAGTCCTTTTTCCGCAATTTCATTCATTCTTTTAGTACGAATCTGCACCTCCACCCATTTCCCCTGCGGTCCCATAACGGTTGTATGCAATGCTTCATAGCCATTCGATTTAGGATTACTCAGCCAGTCACGCAGGCGTTCCTGAGATGGTGTATATTCATCGGTGATAATAGAGTAAACTTTCCAGCAATCTTCTTTTTCCTTTTCTGGCGGAGAATCAAGAATAACCCTGATCGCGAAAAGATCATAAACTTCTTCAAATGCCACTCCTTTCTTTTTCATTTTGTTTGAAATAGAATGAATGCTTTTAGGGCGACCATAAATTTCAAATAGAAAATCACTTTTTTCAAGCTTATCCTTAATGGGCCTTATAAATTCATTGATGTACCTGCTTCTTTCACGTTTTGTTTCAGAAAGTTTACGGGCTATTTCTTTATACGTATCCTGCTCCATATATTTCATCGAAAGGTCTTCCAACTCCGTTTTGATGTTATAAAGACCCATTCTGTGTGCAAGTGGAGCATATACATAAATTGTTTCAGAAGAAATTTTCAATTGTTTTTCCCGTTTCATGCTTTCCATGGTACGCATGTTATGTAAACGGTCAGCTAGTTTTATAAGAATTACTCTTGGATCGTCGGTTAGAGTTAATAATATTTTTTTAAAGTTTTCTGCCTGCTGCGAAGCGTTTACATCAATAATATTAGATATTTTAGTAAGGCCGTCAACAATCCTGGCTATTTCGCTGCCAAATGCCTTTTCAATATCATCAAGTGTAACATCAGTGTCTTCAACTGTATCATGTAATAAGGCGCAAATGGTAGATCTAACGCCTAACCCTATTTCTTCAGTACAAATTTTTGCAACAGCAAGAGGATGGAGGATATAAGGTTCTCCACTTTTCCTGCGCATTGTTTTATGTGCATCTGCGGCTATTTCAAAGGCATGCCTTACCAGTTCCTTATCACCCTTTTTAAGTTTGGTTTTTAATGAACGTAATAACCCGCGGTATTCCCGCAAAATAAGTTTCTTTTCCTGTTCCTCTGTTAAATTATACTTCGGTATCGCTGCAATGGTTTCCATACAAAACGAATTTACATAAAAGAAAGGGTTTTTATTTTCTATCAAATACCTTATTTTCGCAAACCTTTTCAAATACAGCAGCGGGTGTGGCGAAATTGGTAGACGTATCAGACTTAGGATCTGACGCCGTGAGGCATGGGGGTTCGAGTCCCTCCACCCGCACCTACCATTAGGACACAAGTAGGCCATGAAGGCACAAAGACACAAAGGAGCACGAAGAATTTTATTTGTGATACTTTGTCCCTTCTTGCCTTTGTGGCATTTAATGCAATTCTTGATACTTGTGTCCTCACTGTAGCCATCCGCATAGAGGTGATAATTCAATAGGTTTATTACCTTTTATTCTTCAAACACAAGCAATGAGTTAATTTTTTTATACAACAATAATTTAGTTATTCGTTTAGGTTGGTTACTATCTCCAGACTAGCGGACCGATGGTAGCAGCATTTAATTCAAATCCCCTAACTTTGCCACCCCAAAAACAGGTATGTATTCATATTTGATACATCCTCATTGAATTATAAACATTTTAAAATACAATAAATGGCTACCATTACGAGGGAAATCATTGGTTTGCTTAACGAAAAGATCGTTATTACAGTAGAGAAGGGCGATTACCTTCCTTCTTTCCAAAAAGCAATAAAAGATTACAGTAAAAAGGCTAATATACCAGGGTTTCGCAAGGGTATGGTTCCAGTTGGAATGGTTAAAAAGATGTATGGTTCTTCTGTGTTTGCAGATGAAGTCATCAAAAGTGTAGAAAAGGGTTTATCTGATTATATGACGAATGAAAAGCTACAGATTTTCGCCCAGCCTTTACCTTTGCCGGATAATGATCTTTTAAAGTTGGATATGAACCAACCTGCTGAATACCAATTTTCATTTGAGGTTGGGTTAAAACCGGAATTTACACTTACAGACCTGGCTTCTGCACCTGTAACTCTCTACAAAGTTGAGATAACAGATCAAATGATTAATAGTGAAATTGAAAAGTTGCAAGACCGGATGGGTAAAATGGTTGACCAGGAAACAATTACAAGTATAGAGAATGAGATCAACCTGACGTTTATTGAAAGCGATGCTGAAGGAAATGAGATTGAAGGTGGCATCAGGAAAGAAACTTCATTGGAATTAAAAAATTTCATGACTGACTCTCAGCATGAATTAATGGGAAAGAAAAAGGATGACACTTTAATAATCCAGCTTTCCAGAGCTTTTGTTGAAGAAAATAAAGAAAAGGTGATCAGAGAACTTGAACTTGTTCAGGAAGATGAGGATGATGCTAACAAATTTTTTAAACTGGTGATTAACAAAGTGAGTTTACTTGAAAAGGCGCCATTAAATGAAGAGTTTTTTAAACAGGCTTTTCCTGATGAAGATATTATAACAGAAGAAACTTTTAAAAATGAAATCAGAAAGGAAATAGAAAAGCAATGGGACATCCAGAGCCGTAGCAATCTTCAGGATCAAATTTATCACGAATTATTACATACACATATAGAATTTCCTGAAGATTTTCTCAAAAGATGGATGCTTACCGGAACGGACAGGCAAAAATCTCCTGAGGAAGTGCAAGCTGAGTATCCAAAGTTTGTTAGCCAGCTAAAATGGACATTGATAACAGAGAAACTAATTCATAAAAATAATATTGAAGTAAAACCAGACGATCTCCGCCAATTCGCAAAAAACCAGTTACTGGGTTATATGGGTGGCAGCAATATCAATATAGATCAGCCTTGGGTGAATGATTATATAGAAAGAATGATGAAGAATAAAAAGTTTGTTGAAGATAGTTTTCACCGGGTACAAACTGAGAAGATATTTGAGTGGGCAGAATCACAGGTTCATCCTACTGAAGCAATAATAAGCGCAGATGATTTTACTAAGATGCTGCAAGAACACAAACATGAACATTAAACTATGCTTTCATTACAGCCTTTAACTTTAACTTATACATATATAAATAGATGGCTTGCTAAGAAAAAGAACTTTAAACATTAAAGTTTTCCCAGGCCGGCATTGCTGCCGGCCTTTTTAATAGATATGTTGTCATTTATTACATGGATTTTAGTTATACAAGTTAATGCGAGGGATTAAATATGTAAGTCTGTCAGGTTTTTGACACTTTAAAATTTTGGACATAGATTTGAATGACAAGCCAATACTTTCATGATAAAATTGCTCATTAAATTCAATTGATCCTTAATGATCTGTATGGATTAAAAGGAATAAATATAAAACTGAAAAAAATATGAATACTCAGCAGGAATTTGAGAAATATGCTGTAAAGCACAGAAGTATTTCCAGTAATACCTTAGATAGTTATAAAAAATACCAGATTAATGATCTTACTCCTAATATAATTGAAGAACGCCCGATGAATGTTGCGGTTATGGATGTTTATAGCCGCCTGATGATGGACCGCATTATATTTTTAGGTTATCCTATTAATGACGAAGTAGCGAATATTGTAACTGCTCAATTACTTTTCCTGGAAAGTACCGATCGTACCAGGGATATCCAAATGTATATTAATAGCCCTGGTGGTAGTGTGTATTCCGGACTTGGAGTTTATGACACCATGCAATACATTACTCCTGATGTATCAACAATTTGTATAGGTATGGCAGCATCAATGGGACAGGTGTTGTTATGTGCAGGAACAAAGGGTAAACGTACTGCGCTTAAACATTCACGGGTTATGATGCACCAGCCTAGTGGCGGAATTGGCGGACAAGCTACAGATATTGAAATAACTGTAAATGAGATCAGGAAACTGAAAAAAGAATTGTACGAGATAACCGCTTTTCATACTGGTAAAAGTTTGAAACAGGTGGAAAAGGATTCTGATCGCGATTTATGGTTCACCGGGGAAGAAGCTAAGGAATATGGAATGGTTGATGACGTGTTATTAATTAACCCAAGAAAAATAAAAAAACCGGAATAATCGTATTGTTAGCGGCTATATTATAACAATTTACTCTGCAAACCTAAACTTGAAAATTTCACATTAAAAGAATTTACTTATGAATTATTCTAAATATTTGATCCAGCCTTTCAAAATGGAAGATGATGAACCAGAAACAGAACCAAAAGAAGAAAAAGCCCCGGAGATGGGCAGGTTGATGATTAAGAAGATGGAAAAATACTTCTTTGAAACCCGTTCAGTTTACTTATGGGGTGTAGTTAATGACAAATCGGCTAGTGAGGTAGTAAGCAAGTTGTTATTGTTAGATGCCGACAAACCTGGAGAAGAAATTAAATTTTTTATCAATAGCCCGGGAGGTATGGTTACGAGTGGTATGGTTATATATGATACTATGAGAATGATAAAAAGCCCTGTAAGCACAATTTGTATGGGCCTTGCAGCTTCAATGGGTTCAATTTTACTCAGCGGTGGAGAGAAAGGCAAACGATTTATTTATCCTCACGGCGAGGTTATGATCCATCAGCCCAGTCTTGGCGGTTATATGCAGGGCGTAAGTGCTGACCTTGAAATACAGGCTGAACAAACCAAGCGTGCAAAAGACCTTGGCGCCAAAATCCTTGCTGATAATTGCGGAAAAAAAATAGAGCAAATCATGCGGGACTTTGATCGCGATTATTGGATGGAAGCCAAAAAAGCCATAGAATACGGTATAGTTGACATGATTATAGAAAAGATATAAATAAGATTATATTATAATAAAAAACCGTTGCGATTGCAGCGGTTTTTATTATCGGGTTATCCAATAAGTTGGATAACTTTGTACTTTATAAATAAGTAACAATGGCTAAAAATACATTGCATTGCTCCTTTTGCGGCCGTAGCCGCGATGAGGTTAAAATTCTTATTGCAGGACAAGAAGGTCACATTTGTGAGAATTGTGTAGAGCATGCACGGGAAATTATCGAACAGGAATTGATGACCCGTAATGAAAGTGGTGTTTCTTCCTCTCAATTCAAACTAACGGTTAAAAAACCGATGGAAATGAAACGCTTCCTGGATGAATATGTAATCGGACAAGATGATGCTAAAAAAGTTTTATCTGTTGCGGTTTACAATCACTTTAAAAGATTACAGCAGAAAATAGGTGATAATGAAGTGGAGATTGAAAAGAGCAATATTATTATGGTTGGAGAAACCGGAACAGGTAAAACCTTACTTGCTAAAACAATTGCTAAACTTTTAAATGTGCCTTTTGCCATTGTAGATGCAACAGTATTTACTGAAGCAGGCTATGTAGGAGAAGATGTAGAAAGCATTTTAACCCGATTGCTCCAGGTGTGCAATTACGATGTTACAGCCGCGGAAAGAGGCATTGTATATATTGATGAGTTAGATAAAATTGCCCGTAAAGGCGACAATCCTTCAATAACACGTGATGTAAGTGGTGAAGGTGTTCAACAGGGCTTACTTAAATTACTTGAAGGTACTGACGTACTGGTTCCTCCTCAGGGCGGACGCAAGCACCCGGAACAAAAGCTCATAAAAATTAATACTCAAAATATCCTGTTTATTTGCGGTGGTGCATTTGACGGGGTTGATAAGGTAATAGCAAGAAGAATTAATACGAATGCCATAGGTTTTAATGTGAACAAGGATCAACAGGAAGCAGCTAAGAAAAACTTGTTGCAATATGTAAATGCACAGGATCTTAAAAACTTTGGGTTAATTCCCGAATTATTAGGTCGTTTGCCGGTAGTTACTTATTTAAATCCTTTGGATGCCCCAACACTACGTTCAATTTTAACTGAACCAAAAAATTCTCTTGTAAAACAATATGAAAAATTGTTTGAGCTTGAAAATATCAAATTAACTATGGATGAAGAAGTGCTGCACTTCATGGTTGAAAAAGCAATGGAGTACAAGCTGGGTGCAAGAGGCCTTCGTTCTATCTGTGAAAGCATCTTGACTGATGCGATGTTTGAAATGCCCTCTGGCAAAGAAAAGTCTATTCATCTTACGTTGGATTATGCACGTAAGAAATTTGATAAAAGTAAATTGAGCCTGCTAAAAGTGGCTTAATACCCTACAATGTTACATGTGAAATATTAACTTCAGGAATTGAAAGTTAATGTTTCACATTTTTTTTAAAGGAAACGATTGATTCTTGATATCATTAATAAATAAAAGCTATTCCAAATGGAAGAACTGATAGAGCGATTGAAAGAACAGGCAGGCTTAACTACTGATCAGGCACTTCAATCTATTGAAGTGGTTAAGTCATTTACAAAAGAAAAATTTCCCGTGTTTGCTGACGCCATTGACAAACTATTCGAGAAATATGGGTCCGCAGAAAAGGATGATTTCCTGGATTAAAAACACTCAATTAATATTAAACTTTTCACTGTGCATAGATGCTACAACTCTACTATAAATTATATATAGGTAGAATGCTTCATTAAATTCCAAACTACTTTAAATGAATGATAGGGTAAAAATTATTAAGACAGATATACTTTCAGATAATTGGTATGTTTTAAAGAAGATTACTTACGACTACAAGCAAAGAGACGGAACATGGACAACAATAAGTCGTGAGGCTTATGACAGAGGTAATGGTGCAACGATATTACTTTACAATAAAGATCAGGGGACTGTTATACTGACCAGGCAGTTCCGGCTTCCTTCTTTTATTAATGGAAATTCTTCCGGTATGCTTATAGAGGCTTGTGCCGGTTTGTTAGATAAGGACAATGCTGAGGACTGTATTAAAAGAGAAACCGAAGAAGAAATGGGTTATAAGGTTTCCTCGGTTCGAAAGATATTTGAAGCTTATATGTCTCCGGGATCTGTAACTGAGATGTTGACATTTTTTGTTGCGGAGTATGAAAAGAATATGAAAGTTACGGAAGGTGGCGGATTAAAAGATAATCATGAAGATATTGAGGTTGTAGAAATTAGTTTGGCCGAAGCGTTGGGTATGATTGAAAATAGTATTATTAAAGATGCTAAAACTATTATGCTGTTGTATTATGCTGCTCTTAATAAATTGACAGAATAAGAATTTGCCATGTATGGCATAAAAAAACCCGGGTTTTTCACCCGAGCCCTTTAACAAGCAATCGAAAGAGGCTATTTTCTAAATGCTTCCCTGGAAATTACCAATTTCTGCACTTCTGATGTTCCTTCACCTATCGTACACAATTTACTGTCACGATAATATTTTTCTACCGGGAAATCTTTGGTATATCCATAACCACCAAATATCTGAACAGCTTCTGTTGACGTTCGTACTGCTACTTCACTTGCATAGTACTTAGCCATTGCTGCCTGCTGAGTCATTTCTTCACCGCGATTTTTTAAGTCAGCCGCCTGCATAGTTAATAATTCGGCAGCAGTAATTTCTGTTACCATATCTGCAAGCTTAAAAGAAATTCCCTGAAAGTTTGCAATAGGCTGATCAAACTGGTGGCGTTCCTTTGAATACTTTACTGATGCTTCATAAGCTCCTTTTGCAATTCCTAAGCTCAACGCTGCAATTGAAATACGGCCACCATCCAACACTTTCATAGACTGTTTAAATCCTGTCCCTACTTCACCAATCCTGTTTGCATTTGGAACCCTGCAATTATTAAAGATCATTTCAGTTGTTTCACTTGCACGCATTCCCAGCTTGTTTTCTTTCTTACCTGCACTTAAACCAGTAAAATCTCTTTCAATAATAAAGGCGGTTGCATTATCTTTCGTCCTCGGTTCACCGGTTCTGCAGATGACCACGGCTATATCACTGCTATTACCATGGGTTATCCAACATTTAGTTCCATTAATGATCCAGTCATCACCCTCCTGCACTGCAACACACTTCATGTTTCCCGCATCACTACCTGTATTCGGCTCAGTTAAGGCCCAGGCACCTAACCATTCCGCTGAAGCCAACTTCGGTAAATACTTCCTTTTTTGCTCTGAGTTTGCATGAGCAACAATATGACCAATACAAAGAGAATTATGGGCAGCAACACTAAGACCTATTGAACCACAAACTTTAGCTATTTCCTGAATAATGGTTACATATTCAAAATAAGAAAGGCCGGCACCACCATATTCTTCCGGAACCAATACTCCCATTAAACCTAACTTCCCTAGTTCTTTAAATACATAAAGCGGAAACTCCTGCTTTTCATCCCACTCCATTACATGAGGCTTAATGTTCTGATTTGCAAAATCTCTCGCAACCTGTCCTACTTGTTGAGTAATTTCCGATATCTCAAAATTCATATTAACAATGCTTCTTTAACACGCTCTGCGCTGATGCAAGATAATAAGATTTTATTAATACTAACAAGTGTTAGTATTAATTTTTAAGATGTAAAGTTTGAAACTTCAAAACTTACCTATTCTATCTTCAAATAAGGAATAATTTTCTCATATACTTCATTGGTAAAAAGTTCTATATTCCTTAGGTCATCAAGGGTGTTATAATTGCCATGTTGCTTCCGGTATTCTACTATGGCAGAGGCTATATTCCATTTTATATAAGGATGTTGTTTTAATTCATTGACATCAATAGTATTGATATTTATTAATGATACTTTTGAATTGATTATCGTTAAGCTTGCCCTGATTTTTTGAAAAGTGGAATCAGGCAGCCCATAAATTTCCGATACCTGGTCAACTGAATAAAAGCCCCCAAGTTTTTCTCTGAAACGTACAATGCGTGCTGCCAGTTTACTTCCAATTCCTGGCAAGGCTATTAATTCAGCAGTATCAGCCTGATTTATATCTATTATGTGTGATGGGTGCAATGACTTAACACGGGTATAACTTTCAGGAGGTTGAACTTTATGGAAACCTGTTTCATAATTTTCCTGTCTGGAGCTGTTGATTATTTTGTCAATTCGCACATAAGGCATCAATCGCTCTACATCATTTGTATGTAATCCATAGATCTTTTGAATATCCTCTTTGTTCTTAAATCTTCCCCCTTTTGAAATATAATTATGAATTGTTAATATGGTTTTATCACGCAATCCTAATCTTTTCCAACCTTCGCCTGACAATTTATTAGGGTCAAAATAAAATAATTCTCTTTTTTGCAGTAATTTTTCTTTGTTTAATGAGCCAGGTTTATAATTAGATTCATAGTCATGATCTGCCATAAACCTTTCTTCTTTAACCGCTGGTGTATTTTGTTCTTTTTTTGCAGACTGTAGTTGATCTACCTGATTTTTAAAGTTTTTTAAGTCGGCTTCTTTTAAACTTCCTTCTGGCTGCGGAAACAAATAAGGAAGCAGTAAAATTATTAAAATCAGGAATGCTAATATTATTACGGCTATTCGTTCTTTTCTGCTAAATGAAAAATAGTCTTTAATTATCTTTTCAAGCATAATGCTGGTTTATGCATGAAAATAGCGATCATATTAATTTATTGGTACCGTGTTTTATGGAAAAGTTGAGGAGGGAATCACGTTAATCTTCAAACTTTGAGTTGTAGTGTCCGAAGGTATTAACCAATTAAATGAAACCTTGGGTTAACTTCAGGGCAAACGCATCTAAATTCTTAAGTTATTGGTTCTTAATAACTAACAAAATCACATTAAGGTTTATTAAATTTAAAACGGATTGATTTCTAGCTGTTTAAAATTTAGATGCGTCCGCCCTAGGGTTAACTTTGGAATTAAGGGAAAACCAGTTCCATTTTATCATAAGCAAGAGATACTCCAGGTGATAATTCAGCACTGATATCCTGGTGTTTACCTAGCTGATGGCTGATATGAGTAAAGTACACTTGTGGCATTTCCAATTCCTTTGACATAGCAATTGATTCTTCTAAGTTAAAATGTGAGATATGCTTTTGTTTACGCAGTGCATTCAGTATTAATATCTCCGAACCACGTATTTTATTTTTTTCTTTTTCCTCAATCCGGTTAGCATCGGTAATGTAAGTAAATATTCCAAATCTAAATCCAAGCACCGGCATTTTCAAATGCCACACGGTTATGGGTATTACCATAATATCTCCTACTGTAAAATTATCCTTGCCGATCAAATTCATATTAAGTTCAGGAATACCAGGGTATTTTTGGTCAGAAAAAGCATAGGCAAATTCTATTTTCAAGGCTTGCTGGGTCATAGCGTTCGCATAAATTTGCATTGGTTTCCTAGTAAAGAAATTATAAGCGCGAACATCGTCCAGTCCGGCAATATGATCTTTATGAGGGTGGGTAAAGATAATAGCATCCAGCTTTTTAACATTTGCCCGAAGCATCTGATAACGGAAATCAGGCCCGGAATCTACCACCAGAGTTGTATTAGAAGATTGCACCAAAATACTTGATCGGAGGCGTTTGTCTTTTTTATCGGTGGAGGTACATACTTCACAACCACATCCAATCATTGGTACACCGCCACTGGTGCCTGTTCCGAGAAAAGTTATTTTAAGAGATGGGTATGCCAAAACAGAAGGTAAAATTTGATGATGAAGAGACTAACACGGCAAAAACGAATAAAACGAATAATTATATCTGCCCCATTATAAATTATTCGCAATCTCATACCGCTGGATTATCTCTTTGTAAGCCTTATGAGTCTCCGGTGTTAACTGCCCGGCATTAATATTCAATTGTGGAATAAGATCAATCAAAATACTAATTCGCCCTTCAGTTTGCAAAAATTTATTAAGCACTACTATCTTTCTTTCTTCTAAAATACAATAACCACTCTGGAACGTACCTCTTTCATATCTAACCACATATTCTGACTCTTCCAGAATTTTTTCAATTTTATTTAAACTAAGCTGGTTGTATTTCATGGAGAACTTTTTCGATGGGCAAATATACTAAAGTTTAGGTATGAGGTATGAGTTATGAGGTATGAGCCAGGGCGGACGCATCTAAATTTTAAACAGCTAGAAATCAATCCGTTTTAAATTTAATAAACCTTAATGTGATTTTGTTAGTTATTAAGAACCAATAACTTAAGAATTTAGATGCGTTTGCCCTGAGGTATGAGCAAGAAAGTATGCTGAAGTCATTGGTATAGAAAAAATATTCAATATTCAACGCTCAATGTTCAATAATCAAAATGAAATTCAAAGCTAGTCAAGCAATAAATTTTAATTGATTATTTATAGTTGCTATTACATTATTGAATGTTATTAAAGTAATACCTCATACCTGATACCTACTTACTCGTCATCTTAATAACCGGCACAATCATTTCTTCAAGGCTTACACCACCGTGCTGAAAGGTATTCTTATAATAATTCACATAATAATTGTAGTTGTTAGGATAACAAAGAAACCCGTCTTCCCTGGCAAAGATATAGGATGAATTCAATGTCGGACTTGGCAGGCCCGCCTCTTTAGGATCTTTGAAAGCCAACACTTCCTTAGGATCATAATTCAGATTGCGGCCGTGTTTATACCTTAGGTTAGAAGTAGTTTGTTTGTCGCCAATCACTTTACAGGCATTTTTTACACGTACGCTGCCATGGTCGGTTGCAAGTACAAGGTTAATTTTTTTATCGGCTATCTTTTTTAAAGCCTGGTGTAGCGGAGAATGCTCAAACCAACTGCTGGTAATGCTGCGGTAACTGACTTCGTCGCTCGCTAGTTCTTTTAAAACTTCCATTTCAGTGCGGGCATGGCTTAACATGTCAACAAAATTGTATACAATAATATTAAGATCATTTCCCAGCAGGTTATGAATATTATTGAGCAGGTTCTGACCATCGTTATGATTAAGCACCTTGGTATAGGAGAACCTTATATCTTCTCTTTTCAACCGTTTTAGCTGAGCGCGAAAAAAATCTTCTTCATATAAATTCTTGCCGCCTTCTTCATCATCATTTTTCCATTGAGCCGAAAATTGTTTGTCGATATCCGCAGGAAGAAGTCCGGCGAAAATGGCATTCCGGCAATATTGTGTGGCTGTAGGAAGAATACTATAAAATGTTTCTTCTTCTAAAATGCGAAAGCTTTCAGAAAAAATAGGCTGTATTACTTTCCACTGGTCGAATCGAAGGTTGTCAATTAAAACAAAGAAAGTAGGTATTCCCTTTTCTATAGTAGGAAGCACTTTCTGTTTAATCAAGGTATGTGACATTGTTGGAGCTTGCGATGATTTAGGATTAACCCATGAAGTATAATTACGGGATATGAATTTAAAAAATTCAGCGTTAGCTTCCTGTTTCTGCGATTGAAATATTTCCCTCATTTCCGGACTATCACTTTTCCCCATTTCAAGTTCCCAGTAAACCAGCTTTTTATAAATATCCATCCATTCATTATAATTGGGATTGCTGTTCAATACCATGAACAAATTACGAAACTGTTGCTGATAAGCTGAGGTAGTTTTTTCTGCAACAAGCCTCTTATTATCCAGGATTTTTTTTAAAGAGAGTAATACCTGGTTTGGGTTAACCGGTTTTATCAGGTAATCACTGATCTGGCTACCAATAGCATCATCCATCAGGTTCTCCGTTTCGTTTTTAGTAATAAGCACTATCGGAATCTGTGAGCTTACCTCTTTAATTTTAGCCAAAGTCTCTAAACCAGTAATGCCAGGCATCGTTTCATCCATTAAAACAAGATCAACCTGATTTTCCTTCACATAATCAATTGCATCAAAACCATTGGTTAAGGTTTGTACATCATACCCTTTACTTTCAAGAAAAATTTTTTGAGATTGTAAACTTTCAATCTCGTCGTCTACCCACAAAATTTTAGCTAATGACATTTACAGTTTACAGTTTAAAGATGAATTATACGGATTAAGAGCAGTAGAAGCGGCTGGTTGTAATGAATGCATTTGCTTTCAGCCGTCAGCGATCAGCTATCAGGAGGAAACGCTAGTTATCGCTTGGCTGAAACCTGATTGCTGACTGCTGATAGCAAATTTTCAATAAAAGGAAAGCTAACAAATTTTATTTATACCATTGGCATTTGTAAGATTTGTTGGTTCTTTGACAAACTCTTTAACAAAGCTGAAACACTAATGGCTGATTCCTTACGCAAGATCATCAATGACCCGGTTTTTGGTTTCATCACCATTGACAATGCTTTGATCTTTGAAATAATTTCTCATCCCTGTTATCAACGCCTGCGCAGAATTAACCAAATGGCTTTTGCACACCTTGTTTATCCCGGTGCGGTACATTCCCGTTTACATCATTCGCTGGGTGCCTATCATTTAATGAACAGCGCCTTGCTTGAATTAAAAAATAAAGGCATCGAAATATCAGCTGAGGAAGAAGAAGCTACCAAGATTGCCATACTACTTCATGACATAGGTCATGGACCTTACTCTCACGCGCTGGAAAATGTTTTGATAAAAGGGGTTGATCATGAAACCCTTTCATTACTACTTATGAGAGATTTAAATAAAGAATTTAATGGCCAGCTGGAAATGGCTATAAATATCTTTACAGATAATTATCATAAACCATTTTTACATCAACTTGTATCAGGACAGTTGGATGTAGACAGAATGGACTACCTGGCACGTGATAGTTTTTTTACGGGTGTTTCTGAAGGTTCCATAGGATATGACCGGATTTTAAAAATGCTTACCGTTCATGAAGGACGATTAATGATTGAAGAAAAAGGAATTTACACCACTGAAAAATTTCTGGTATCCCGGCGACTGATGTACTGGCAGGTTTATTTGCATAAAACGGTTTTAAGCGCGGAAAAAATGCTAGTAAGAATTATCGAAAGAGCTAAAGATCTACTCTCGCTGGGTGTTGCAGTACCTGCTGCTTCTCCAACCCTAGATTTTTTTTTACAAATGTCTCAGACAACTGAACCTATAGGCAGGCACCTGGATAAATTTTGCCTGCTTGATGATTACGATCTGCTTACCACTATAAAGAACTGGATCTTTCACAATGATAAAATACTTTCTTTACTCTGCAGTTCTCTTGTGAACCGGCGTTTATTTAAAGTTAAATTACAGGCTTTACCCTTTGAAAGAGACTGGGTAGTAGAGAAAAGGAATGAGGTTTGTACCCGGTTAAACATTACAGAAGCAGAATCGGGTTATTTTTTATTTGAAGGACAGGCAGAAAATACTACCTATGATCCGTCTGATGAACGGATCAATATATTATTTAAAGACGGAACTGTTAAAGATATTTCGCAGGTAGACAACGCCCTCATTCATCATAATTTAGCCATCCCAGTAAAAAAATTTTATATTTGTTATCTTACATAGTTTAGTAAAAGATCATCACATGATATTTTCAGCTGCCCAGATTGCTTTAATTATAAATGGAAAAGTTGAAGGTAATCCCGATGTTACCGTTGGTTCTTTTGGCAAGATTGAGGAAGCACGGCAAGGTCAGCTTGCCTTTCTGGCAAATGCCAAATATGAAGAACATTTATATGCCACATCAGCGTCTGTTATAATTATTAATGAATCACTGGAATTAAAAGAACCAGTTAATGCTACGCTGATACGGGTTACCAATGCTTATACAGCATTTGCAACTTTACTTGCCAAATACCAGGAAATACAGAAACAGCAATTGAAGGGAATTCAACAACCCGCTTATATTGATAGTACGGCTACAATAGGCGAAGATGTTTTTATCGGCGCTTTTGCCTACCTCAGCGAAAATGTTTCCATCGGTAATAATGTCAAGATATATCCTCATGTTTTTATCGGCAATAATGTAATAGTAGGTGATGATACAATCATTCATCCCGGAGTAAAAATATACCATGATTGCGTTCTGGGAAAGAATATAACCATACATGCCGGAACAGTAATTGGCAGTGATGGATTTGGATTTGCACCACAAATAGATAATAGCTACAAAAAAGTGCCGCAGATAGGAAATGTTATTATAGAGGATAATGTGGAATTAGGCGCTAATGTTACCATTGACAGGGCTACAATTGGTTCTACCGTTATTAGAAGCGGCGCTAAATTAGACAACCTGATTCAGATTGCGCATAATGTAGAGGTGGGAATGAATACTGTAATAGCTGCATTGGTAGGTGTTAGCGGAAGCACAAAGATTGGTAACAATGTTATGATTGGCGGACAAGCAGGGCTTGCCGGCCACCTTCAAATTGCAGATGGCACTAAAATAAATGGCAAAAGTGGTGTTAGCAAATCCATTAAAAAGCCTAATACTTCAATAACAGGTACGCCAGCCATTGATTATGCGAGTTCTATGCGCATCCAGGCTTTAAATCGTAATCTGCCGGAAATGGAGAGACGACTTAAGGATCTGGAGAACTTAGTAAAATTATTGAGGGAGGAAGAAGTTTAATGCTGAATGCTCTTTTCACTCTATTATATACACCGGCCAGTAGGGTTATAAGCCCGCAGGTTTTTTATTTAAATAGATTTTATGAAGGTTAGCGGTTTTTCCTATGTAAGAAATGGTTTCACTTATGCGTATCCTTTCCTGGAGGCAATTCAATCCATTCTTCCGGTTTGCGACGAATTTATCATGGTAGTGGGAGATTCAACTGATGGAACAAGAGAAGCAATAGTAGCACTCAATGATCCTAAAATCAAGATTGTTGATACGATATGGGATGAAAATTCAAGAAAAGGAGGCTATATTTTTTCTCAACAGGCTAATATAGGTTTAGACCATTGTACCGGCAACTGGTGCTTTCATATACAGGCGGATGAGGTAATACATGAAAATGACCTTTCGAACATTGAAAAGGCTATGCAAAGGAATCTGGAAGATCCGAAAGTAGAGGGATTCCTTATTAACTTTTTAAATTTTTTTGGTGATTATAATCATATCTCTATTAGCCGTCGGTACCATAATAAGGAGATACGCATTGTTAGAAATGATAAAAACATCCGTTCTTATCGTGACTCACAGGGTTTCAGGCGCTTCAATGAACCAGGTAATTATTTAAATGAAAAAGGTACAAAGCTGCATGTAAAACAAATTGATGCAACAGTGTACCATTACAGTTATGTAAAACATCCAAAAGATCAGGTAAAAAAAGCGGTTGAATTCGGGAAACGCTGGGTTAAAGACGATGCTTCTTTACAATCTTATGCAGAGAAAAACAAAAGCGGATATGATTACACCGGGCAGATAGATGTATTGAAATCATTTGATGGCGTACACCCTTCGGTTATGCAAAGCAAGGTTAATAGTATGGATTGGGAATTCAATTATGATCCTTCTAAAACTAATATGACCTTAAAAGAAAAACTCCTTTACTTGATTCAAATACTTACTGGTAAACAGTTATTCGCTTATAAAAATTATATTAAGATCAACGGGAAGTAACTTTTTGCTGTCAGCCGTCAGCAGTCAGCAATCAGCAATCAGGAGGAAACATACCAGACGTTACTATGCTGATAGCTGACGGCTGATAGCTTTTATACTTAATCGAACAGTATTTAAATTAAGCAGGCATTTTTCGTCTAAAAAAGCTATTTCTCACCTGAATAATTATCTTTGCCCGATTGAACTGAAACCGCATGGCAATAAATTTTAACGCTGATAAGCAACATACCTTAGGTTCGGAAAAGAGTATTTCCGGTACAGGCCTTCATACCGGAGCAATGGTTGATATGATACTTAAACCAGCCAACCCAGGTTTTGGTTTTCAATTTCAGAGGATCGATCTTCCTAACCAACCACTTATAAAAGCAGACTGCGATCTTGTTACTGATACTGCACGTGGAACCACACTGGAAGAAAATGGCGCTAAAGTAAGTACTGTTGAGCATGTACTTGCTGCGCTGGTAGGCATGAGGGTAGACAATGCCCTAATAACCATAAATGGTCCTGAAATTCCTATTATGGACGGAAGTTCCCAGCCTTTTATCGAACTCATTGAAGAAGCTGGTGTGATTGAACAGGATTTTGAAAAGGCATGGTATATTCTTGAAGAAAACATTTATTTCAATGATGAGGTAAAAAGAGTTGAAATGGTGGCTATGCCAGCCAGTGACTATAAAATTACTACTTTAATAGACTTTAATTCTCCGGTTCTTGGAACGCAGCATGCGGATCTAAAAAGCCTTTCAGACTTCAAATCTCAAATTGCACCTTGCCGTACCTTTTGCTTTTTGCATGAGCTGGAAGCGCTTATTGATAATAATCTTATTAAAGGGGGAGATATCAACAACGCTATTGTTGTTGTTGATAAACCGGTTACGGCTGAAGAGATGGGCCGTTTGGCCAAAGTCTTTAAAAGGGAAAAGATGGAAGTGAAAAGTGAAGGTTATTTAAATAACCTGGAACTTCGCTTTCCTAATGAACCTGCCCGCCATAAACTACTTGATATTGTAGGTGACCTAGCGCTGATAGGTTATCCTATTAAAGCAAGAATAATTGCAAATCGCCCGGGCCATAGTTCAAATATTGATTTTGCCCGGAAGATAAAACACCATATTAAAAAGAACAAACATGTAAAAAATGTTCCTGTTTATGATCCTAATAAAGAACCGGTTTATAATGCCAAGCAAATAGAGCAAACCCTTCCTCACCGTTATCCTTTTCTGTTGGTTGATAAGATCATTGAATTAACCGGATCTTACATTGTAGGTGTTAAGAACGTAACTTTCAATGAGCCTTTCTTTGTAGGCCATTTTCCAGGAAATCCCGTGATGCCCGGTGTGCTGCAGATTGAAGCCCTTGCCCAAACGGGAGGAATCTTTGCTATTAATATATTATTGGAAAAAGGTCAATACGATACTTATTTTCTTAAAATTGATAATTGCAAATTTAAGAGGATGGTGGTGCCTGGTGATACTATGTTATTACGTATGGAATTAATGGCTCCTATCAGAAGAGGGATTTGTGAAATGCGGGGTACTGTTTTCGTAGGTAATAAAGTGTGCACCGAAGCTATTCTGGTAGCCCAGCTGGTTAAAAGGCGTGAATCATAAAGAGGGATTAGGATCTTTGCAGTACCAGGTAATTCTTTTTGATAAATTTAACTTTATTGCCAAAAGTTTGTGCTTAATTTGTTGATTATTAATTTTTTAGATTAATAATCAACAAGCTGTAAACCGGTACATGAGGTTAAGGATTTTCTTTGAATAATTTTTGTTTGTTGTAAGTCATTACTATTCTTTTATCAGTATCCTAACTATTATCCATATTATACAATAATGAATTGAGATTGCTTAGCATGAATAAGAGCGGAAGAATCAAATGAAACTAAAAGAATCAATTTATCAGCAAGGCAAATACCCTTTTAATAAGGAGCAAACTTAATATGGAAATAATAAGATGATTCATCCTCATACATACATTCACCCAAATGCCAAACTGGCAACTAATGTTAAGGTTGATCCATTTACAGTGGTTCATCATAATGTAGAAATAGGTGAAGGAACCTGGATAGGCAGTAATGTAACAATTATGGAAGGTGCCCGAATTGGCAAAAATTGCCGGATATTTCCCGGTGCTGTTATCGCTGCTATTCCGCAAGATCTTAAGTATGCAGGTGAAGACACCACCGTTCAGATAGGTGATAATACCACTATTCGTGAGTTTGTAACTATTAACCGTGGTAGCCGTGATCGCTGGACAACGAAAGTTGGTAACAACTGCCTGATAATGGCGTATAGTCATATAGCTCATGATTGTGTGGTAGGCAATCATTGCATCCTTAGTAACAATACACAAATGGCCGGACATGTAATCATGGGTGATTTTGCCATCATTGGTGGGATGGGTGCCATTCATCAGTTTGTGCAGATAGGACAGCATACGTTTATTAGTGGGGGTTCTCTAATAGGTAAAGACGTACCTCCATATATTAAAGCTGGTAGAAATCCCCTTAGCTATGCCGGGGTAAATTCTGTGGGCTTAAAAAGAAGAGGTTTTAGTATTGAGCGTATCAATCATATCCTGGATATTTACAGGTGTATCTACAACAAAGCCATGAATACCTCGCAGGCCCTTGAATACATTGAAGAAGAATTACCGGCAAGTGATGAGCGTGATGAAATAGTAACTTTTATCCGCGAAAGTGGAAGAGGTATAATAAAACGCTTCACTAAAGGAAGTAGCGGAGATGAAGATTAGTTGTATCAAAGTCGGAAAGCGCTTTAACCGGGACTGGATCTTTCGCAATTTTACGTACGAGTTTATTAAGGACGGCCATTATGCCATTACCGGACCTAATGGTTCAGGTAAATCAACACTGCTGCAGGTTATGGCGGGCGCTATTGTTCCTTCCGAAGGAAAGATATCCTATGAGTCTGGTTCACAACAATTAATTTCTGACGACATTTTTAATTACATAGCTATAGCGGCACCTTACCTGGAAGTTATTGAAGAAATGACGTTTATAGAGTTGTTACAATTTCATCAGATCTTCAAACCTTTTTTACCGGGTGTTAAGGTGGATGATATTGTAGCAATAGTTGGACTGCAGATAGCAGCGCATAAGCAAATACGTTATTATTCAAGCGGCATGAAACAGCGTGTGAAACTGGCGCAGGCTATATTTTCTAACACTCCCTGTTTATTACTTGATGAGCCTTGCACCAACCTGGATGATACCGGCATTAAATTATACCATCAACTAATTGAAGACTATTGTAAAAACCGGTTGGTAATTGTTAGTTCGAATGATGTACAGGAATACAGTTTTTGTGATAAGGAAGTGAATATTCTACATTACAAGTAAGCAGCTAAATCATAGGTGAGAATGCTATCTAAGCTTATCAGGAAATTGCTTTCGGCAGTCAGCAGATCGATGTGTATTAAGTTTCCTCTTGATACCTGATAGCTGACGGCTGATAGCGACGTCAATTTACACTTAACTTAACACTAGGAGTTTAAGAGTTAAACGCTTTTTTCAAGAATACGAACCCCATCTTTTCCTGCTATGACTGCACGGGTGGCGATATTATAAAATAACGAGGTTTCAATGATACCGGGAATGTTTTTTAACGCAGGATTAATAATAGAAAGTTCAGGCCATTCATTGAACCACAGGTCAAAAATGAAGTTTCCATTCTCGGAAATCACTGCACCATCTTTTTTATTACTCATACGCAATTCTATTTTCACGACAGAAAATATTTTATTAACTGCTTTATAAAAAAACTGCCGGATGTGTGGCATCACTTCTATAACTAACGGGAATTTAACTTCTAGTTCTTCTACGTATTTGGAATCATCTCCCACAAGAATAAATTCATTTGCCATCACTGCCAGTATTTTTTCATTGGTATGAATGCCACCGCCGCTTTTTAAAGCATTCAGGTTTTTATCGAACTGATCACATCCATCAAAATAAATATCAATTGCAGAAGTGGATGAGGTGTCCTGAACTATGAAATTATATTGTTGCAATAGGATACGAGTTGTAAAAGAAGAAGTTAATATTTTTATTGATAAACCGGCTTCAACTTTTTCCTTGAGAATACTTACCATGTGCGCCATAGCAGATCCTGCACCTAATCCTATCACCGAATTATTTTTTACAAGCTCCACTGCTTTTTGCGCGGCTTCTTTTTTATAGTCCATTTTATATTTATTAGGAACAATTAATTGGGTCAGGAATACTTCAATGTTTGCTTCTCCAAATTACTTTGCAATGCCAACTCAATAATGCGGATAGTATTACGTGATTCTTCCGGTTTCACCATCAGTGCCGCTTTTTCAATAATAGTGTCATATACATTCTGATAAAAATTTACGTAGTTACCTCTTTCTGTTTCAACTTTCGCTATCAGGTGCATGCCTTTATATTCAGTATTGATCTTGCCCCAGCACGATTCCGGTTCTATTCCCCAGTTGGCAGATTTATTAGGAATGCCGCCTGCTTTAAGGACTTCTTCCTGAACATCGGTTCCATACTTTACAAAGCTGCCCTGCTCACCAAGTATTATAAATCTTGGCAGCGGTTCTTTAATAAGCATGCCACCTTTAAGTGTTACTTTTAAATTATTGTAGTTCATTACCAGTTCAAAGTTATCGATAGCTTTGGCACCTTTTCTTTGAAGGCGCAGGTCAGCGGTAAGTGTGGCCGGAAGTCCGAACAAGTCAAGAACTTGGTCAATAAGATGTGCTCCAAGATCATAAAAAATGCCTGCTCCTGGTATGTCTTCCTCGCGCCATGCATTGGGTCTTAAATAATTCCTGAAACGATCGTAATGACTTTCAAATTCAGCCAGTTCACCCAGCATACCACTATTAATTACCTTTTTGATGGTAGCATAATCACCTTCGAAGCGCCGGTTTTGATTTACAGTAAGAATTTTATTGCACTGTTTAGAAACTGCAATCAGCTCATCAGCTTCCCGGGTTGTTATTGTAAATGGTTTTTCTACCACTACATGTTTGCCAGCCAGTAAAGCAGCTTTGGCAAGAGAGGTATGCGATTCATTAGGAGTGGCAACTACAACAAGATCTATATTTTTGTTATTAATGATAGCATCGTTATCATTTACAACTGTTGCTTGGGGGTACCGGGCATGAGCAAGCGCTATTTGATCTGATTTTGTAGCTCTTATCAAGGTAAGCTCAAGACCATCAACACATGTTAATATGGGTGCATGATATATTTGTCCGGCTGCTCCGAAGCCAATCAATCCTACCCGAATCGGTTTATCCATAATGGTTAATTGTTAATGGTTAATTGTTAACGGGTAATGATTAATTATTAATGATTAGTTGTTAACGGTTAGTTGCTGATATTTTTAGTGGTATTAAAATTTTTGAGAACAGCTAATGCATAAGAGTTAAAACTTCAATTTGTCAAGGAACTATTAAAATAAGACAGCCTACCGTTAATAATTAATCATTAACAATTAATCTCTACGCTTTAGCGAGGCTCTTTCTTTCACCAATTTGCTGGCGCCACATAGCATAATATAATCCTCTTTCAGCCAGCAGCGCTTCATGAGTTCCGGTTTCCACCACGCTGCCTTTTTCCAGTACATAGATCTTGTCGGCATGCATAATCGTTGAAAGGCGATGAGCAATCAATATGGTTATCTGCTCGCGTTGTAAAGATATGGAACGGATGGTTGAAGTAACTTCTTCTTCGGTAATAGAATCCAGTGCAGAAGTAGCTTCATCAAAGATCAATAATTTAGGATGACGCAAAAGAGCCCGGGCAATTGACAGACGTTGTTTTTCACCTCCTGATACTTTTATACCACCTTCACCGATAAGTGTTTCAATGCCATTATCGGCACGTGCAAGCAGGTTGTAGCAGGCCGCTTTTTCCAGCACATCCTGCAAATCTTCATCTGTTGAACCAGGATTTACAAACAATAAATTTTCTTTAATTGTGCCTGCAAACAGCTGTGTATCCTGTGTTACAAAGCCTATTTGTGTACGTAGTGTATCAAAGTCTATATTATGCCCATGAACTCCATTGTAAAGTATTTCGCCTTCATTAGGCCGGTATAAACCAACCAATAATTTTACCAGTGTTGTTTTACCGGAGCCTGAAGGACCAACAAATGCAATGGTTTGACCGGTTTTTACATCGAAGCTGATGCCATCCAGTGCATATAGCGGAGCTGTCTGGTGTTTGAAGCGCACGTTTAAAAATTCCAGTTTGCGGATGTTGCCAATAGGTATGGGATGTATGGGTTTAGGCTCAGGCAATTTTCGCATGAGGTTGTCGAAATTATTCAATGAAGCTTCAGCTTCGCGGTAAGAAAGAATAATATTGCCAATTTCCTGAAGCGGTCCAAAAATAAAAAAAGAATAAAAAGTAAGCGTTAATAATTTTCCTGTGGTAAGTACATCATGGAATATGAGGTAAAGAAGTGTAAACATAATCAGTTGTCGCAGAAAGTTCACAAAAGTTCCCTGTATAAAGCTTAATGCCCTGATGCTTTTCACTTTCTTAAGTTCCAGTCCCAGGATTTTGTAAGTATTGGTATTGAGCCGCTTAACTTCCTGTTCTGTTAATCCAAGGCTTTTAACCAATTCAATATTTCTTAGCGATTCCGTAGTGGAACCTGCCAGGGCATTGGTTTCTTTTACAATCGTTTTCTGGATAACTTTTATTTTTTTACTAAGCACACTGGTAAGCATTGCAAGCAAGAAAATACCAACCAGGTAGATGGGCATAATGGACCAATGCAGGCTGAAGGAGTAAATTGATACGAATACTATTCCGACCAATACACCAAATAATACATTGATAAATGAGATGATAAATTTTTCAGTATCTGTTCTTACTTTAGAGAGAATGCTTAGGGTTTCGCCGCTTCGCTGGTCTTCAAATTCCTGGTAAGGAAGTTTCATGGAATGTTTCAATCCATCGGTAAAAAGACTAGCGCCGAATTTCTGTACCACAACATTTACAAAATAGTCCTGAAACGCCTTTGCAATTCTTGAAACCATGGCGACCCCGATCAGGAATCCCAGGTATTTTAACACACCCAGCAGGAATTCATTCTGTTCTCGGGGCCTCTCAATAACAAAATTATGTTTCTCATCATAATGGCCTAAATGATGTGGATGGGCAGCGAATTTATCTATGATAATGCCAAGGAAATAAGGGTCCAACATGGAGAAAACCTGATTAATCGCAGCCAGTAACAGTGATAAACCTATCAGCCATTTATACGGCCTGAGGTAGATTATTAATAATTTCATTTGTAATAATAATTTTCAGCCAAAAGATATTGTTCAATTGAGTATGTATTGCCGATAGCAGGAATTAATACACCTACAATAAACGTCTACATAAGAATAAATAATATGCGAAGACAGATGGTTGATCATTCTCAATTTCAGTACAAGTTATTAAAATACGGCAAGATCACAAGAACAAGATTAACTGGGAATTTTTAAGTTTGGAATATAAGCTTAATCAGTTGTAGCCTACACGTTATATGGAGCGTTATGGCGAGTTTTTTTTTACTTAAACTATACTTTAAAGCTCTTCATTACATACTTTCAAAATTGATTTTTTTATGGTAAATTAATTGCAACTAAAATAATTATGGTGCCTGTATATCTTCTTATGAACTGGATTCTTATCTACGTAATTAGCAAAGCATATCCATAGGTTGAAATAATTAACCGGTAATAATTATATTTATAACATTATTAAAATATACAGCTTTAAATAAAAACATTTTATTTAAAATAACAATTATGTCTATTACATCTGACATCGAACTTTCAGGAATGCAAAAAATCAGTAAGGCCGTTGCAATTACATTAAAGCAGATGAGAGAACATGCAAAGCCAGGCATGTCTGCAAAAGAGTTGGATGAATACGGCGGAAAAATATTATCGGAATGGGGAGCAGCTTCTGCACCCAAACTAACTTATGGCTTCCCGGGATGGACATGCATAAGTGTGAACAATGAAATAGCTCATGGCATCCCTTCCAAAAAGAAAATATTTATGGAAGGAGATCTGATTAATATTGATGTTTCTGCTGAGTTGGATGGCTATTGGTCGGATAATGGCGGCTCGTTTGTATTAGGGCAGGATATAAATAATCAGCTTCCATTAGTGAATGCTTCGAAGAGAATTTTATATACCGCTATCAGCCAGATAAAGGCCGGAGTAAGGATTGCAGATATAGGAGGATTAATTGAAACGGAAGCAAAAAAGTTACACTATAAAGTAATTAAAAACTTAGTAGGGCATGGTGTAGGAAGAAGTCTTCATGAAGAACCTTTTGAAATTCCCTGTTATTATGACAGGACAAACTCAGCAAAATTTAATCTGCATTCTGTTGTTGCTATCGAAACGTTTATTTCAACCAATGCTACGATAGCGGAGGAGAAGGGTGATGGATGGACATTCGTTACAAAAGACGGAAGCTTTGTTGCCCAGCATGAACATACGATTGTAGTTACCAATGGAAAGCCGGTAATTCTGACAGAATCAAATGGAATATGGAATTAGTTTCTGGTTAAGTATCAATAGCTATCAGCCGTCAGCTGTCAGGTATCAGGAGGAAATACATTACACATTAGCGTCCTGATAGCTGACGGCTGATAGCAATTAATACGACATTTTATGCTTAACACGACACTAGGTAGCATAAAAAGCCGCTGCAGTGGGTTGTGGCGGATGTAATCTTTTAGTTGCACAAATTTCATGTATGAAGGCTAATTTATCAATTACAGGTTGCGAGATCACAAATGGATAAAAGTCTTCATGTCCCATACTGCGGTTTAAACTGTTAATAGCAAAAGTTAGTGGAATCCACATTTTAATTATAGTATCAAAATTATCAATGCTGAAAGGATCTTCATTGATTTGTGATCGCAGGCCCAGCATTATTACTTCACCTGATTTGATGTCAATTCCATAAGCATAAGCTGTTTCAACGGTATCCATCAAATGAAAATAGTGAGCCCAGGTTTCCGCCCAGTCTTCCCATGGATGTGCGGTAGCATAAGGACTTATATAATGGTTAGTCCAATCGACAGGGGCACCTGTCTGATAATATGTTTGAAGCGCCTGTGAATAATCTTTTTGTTCATCACCAAAAATTTCCCTGAATTTCTGAAGATCCGGTTGATTTTCTATTAAAACTTCCCAATAATAATGACCTATTTCGTGGCGGAAATGCCCCAGCAAAGTCCTGTACTTTTCTCCAAGGTTAAGTTTATTACGGGCACGTGCTGCTTCGTCTGCTTCTTCAATATTTATAGTAATGGTTCCATTTTCATGACCTGTTAAAATTCTTTCCTGTGTGGACACATCCGCCATAAAATCAAAAGCGATTCCCTGAGTATTGTTCAATTTTTTTGCCTGGAGTGGTAATTGTAAACGAAGAATGGAATACACCAGGCGGTGTTTTGCAACTTCAATACGTTTCCATCTATCTATATTCTCTACAGTGGAAAGTTCGGGGATGGTTCTGTTTAATTCACATGCCGCACAAAAAGGATATAGCTGTGTTGCAGGTATCAACCAATTACATGTACTATGAATTGAATTGTTACAATACCGGTAAGCCAGGGTTGTTGAATTCTAAATTATTTGTGGATAACTATACAATTTAGTCCAATCAAGAGAAAAGGCATATCGTTGTTCCTTGATATGTTGGATTTTGTTGCTTCTAAAAAAGTTTAAAGCGAAGC
>JAABUN010001279.1_pt1 | contig 57310 bp, 48 predicted proteins | sample 5559311 | NCBI WGS metagenome assembly JAABUN01 (sample SAMN10711877, study PRJNA513370) | rock metagenome | isolation source: Antarctica rocks | place: Antarctica: Victoria Land, Siegfried Peak sud
TTGCCTTTGCTTATACTCTTTCATTCAACTTTTGAATGAGTATCAGCATTTTATGTCAAAGAACTTAAAAAGTGTTACCTATGTTGTGCTACACCAAAATGTGTTACCTATGTTATGCTATTTATCACATAACCTTTAGAAAACTTTCAGGTGAAGGAAGATTTGGAACATCACTTATTGGAAGGGCATTTGGTATTCCTTCAGCGCTTCCGGTTTATGAAGAGGACGGATCATATATGGAGCCTGTTAATCATTATAGTTGGGTATCTGAAGCCCTGTATAGTCCTCTTGATTACATTAATGAGCAAAGCGATAAGCTGATTCAAAATCGAGTATTGGCGAATGCCGCAATGTCTTACAAAATCATTAAAGGGTTGGTATTGCGAATTTCCGGGGGGATAGAGAGTAATAATTCTAGAAGTGATTTTTACCAAACGAAGCATTTTCAAAATAATGCTAATGGGGTTGCTAACGTGAGTACAACGGATTTTACTAGCCTTTTAAATGAGAATACACTTAGTTATACCAATACACTTAACAAGAAACATAAACTTTCAGCAGTAGCAGGGTTTACATATCAAGACTTTTTATCTACATCATTAAGTGGTGGAGGTACTGGATTTTTAAGTGATGTAACTGAATCTTACGATCTTGCAACTGCGCGTACACCATCAACTCCTGGAACGAGTTATAGCCGATCAGTTTTACTTTCTGGTCTGGGGCGTATAAATTATACGTTTAATGACCGGTATTTATTTACAGTTAGTTTCCGTGCAGATGGATCTTCTATATACACTACAGGAAACAAATGGGGTTATTTTCCTTCAGCAGCCTTTTCATGGCGATTATCAGATGAAGATTTTCTTAAAAATGTTGAATTTGTTAAAGATCTCCGTATTAGAACAAGTTGGGGTAGAGCAGGAAGTCAGGCAATAAGCCCCTATTCTACAATCAACCGGCTCTACCCGGGGTCTACTGTATTTGGAAGTTCGCTGTTTACAACCATGGCTCCGTCAGTAGGGCTAGCCTCCGATTTGAAATGGGAAACCACAGAGCAATTGAACTTAGGATTAGATTTTAGTATTCTAAATGGTCGCCTCCAATTTACTGCAGATTACTATAATAAGAAAACCTCAGATTTGCTTAATTCAGTACAGCTAGCGCGCAGTACCGGATATACTAACTCATTAAGAAATGTGGGAAAAATCTCTAACAAAGGATTTGAGTTTTCTATTAGCTCCCATTTTTTCTCTACGAGATCTTTTAAATGGGATTTAGATGCAAATATCACATTTAACAGATCAAAGGTTCTGGAACTTTATGCTGGAAAAGATATACTTGCGGGTCAGTTACAGATGATACGATTTACTGATTGGGGAAATACCTACCGCGTGGGGGAACCCTTGGGTATTATATATGGATATCAAGAGAATGGATATGATGACAAGGGCTTTATGAAATATAAGTCAGATCAGAAAGTGAAAATTGGTGACCCTAATCCTAACTATATTTTTGGAGTAAATTCTAATATGACTTACAAAGATTTTAAATTGTCTTTGTTTTTAAGTGGGTCCCAAGGAAATGATATTATTAACATGAGTTCAGTTGCCTTTACTGTAGATAATACTAATGGAACGAATAAGTTGAAAGAAGTGTTGAACAACTACTGGACTCCCAAAAATCCGAATGCTAAATATCCTGCTCCTAACCTCAATCAAAAGTTTCTATTTTCTGATAGATATGTTGAAGATGGTTCCTATATAAGGCTTCGTAATATTGAATTATCGTATAATCTTCCTATTCAACAGATTGCAGGAATAAGAAAGGCTGATGTTTATATAAGTGGACAAAACATACTTACGTTTACTAAATATTCTTGGATAGATCCCGATGTTAATTCCAGAGGGGGGGCAAATTCACTAGATCAGGGTATTGATTATTCAACATATCCTTCAGCTAAATCATTCACAGCAGGTGTAAGGTTAGAATTTTAAAACTTTGGAGAAATTCATAAACACATCAAAAATGAAAAGTTTAATATTTTTTGTATCAATATTTTTATTGACCTTGTTTTCTTGTAAAAAACAGTTGATTGAAAAACCAAAATCAATGACGGTAGAAGCTTTTTACAATACAGCTCAGGAAGTCGAAGCGGGACTATCGGCAATATACCCGCCCATTAGGAGTGCTTATTCCCAATGGTGGTTGGTCTTATTAGAGTGTCAAACAGAATGGGGAGCCGGAGCCTATGGTTCGGCTAATGCGGACGCAGCCAGAATGATGCAAGGACTTGATGCCGTTACTGGCAACAATATAGTTGCCGTTTGGGATGCTTCTTATCAAAGCATAAGAAATGCAAATCTTATTATAAGTAATGTTCCCAACAGTAAAGTGTTGACATCTGAACAAAAGGATGGGTATATTGCAGAGGCTAAATTTATGCGGGCCTTGGTATATTTTCATATAGTACGAGTATGGGCAGGCGTGCCTATTTATACTGAACAAAATATGACACAAACAACAGGTGTGTCAAAAGGCACAAAACAAGAAGTATATGAATTAATCAGGAGTGATCTTGAATTTGCTGAGATTCATTTACCAGAGAATGCACCTTTGTTAGGTAAACCTTCTAAGTGGGCTGCAAAGACATTCCTCTCTGACGTTTATTTGTACCTTGAGCTTTACCAGCAAGCAAGTGACAAGGCTAATGAAGTCATTCAAGCAAACAAATATTCTCTTCAAACGGTAACTGTTGCTAATGATTTTAATAATATTTTCGGATTGGATGCAAGTTCACCAGAAGAAATCTTTTACTTTAAATATAATCAAAGCTCTCCTAGTGGCTTGGTGCTATTTACAATGGAGATAAATAATAAACCTTGGTTCGGTAGTAATGGTTATGGTTTCTTTTACTGGCCAAAGGAATCAGTCTTTTATAAAAATTGGAATGATAATGATTTAAGAAAAGAATTTAATTGGTATAATTCGAATGATCCTAAGGATTTCCTACCCGGTCAATCCGCATTTCCTATTGGTGCCTCGGTTGTGAGCCCTAAAAAATATAATGATCCTACTGGAAGTGCCACTATTTCTACCTTTGCTTTCCCTATATACCGATATGCAGAACTTTTGTTAATATATGCAGAAGCATCTGCTCGTGCAAAGGGCGCACCTACTGCCGATGGAATGGAAAAACTGAACATGGTACATCGTAGAGCTTATGGATTTAATCCGTTACAAACTTCTCCTGTTGATTTCAATGTTGCAGATTATAATACTGAAGGATTTATAGATTTAATTTCCCAGGAAGTAGGGTATGAATTTCAATTTGAAGCAAAGCGGTGGTTTAATTTGGTACGTATAGGAAAGGTTAAGGAGGTTATGAAGAAAAATATTGATAGAGTGGTAACTGATAAAGCTCTTTTATGGCCGATACCTTCTATTGAATTTGATTTGAATGAAGCTATGGATCGCAGTAAGGATCAAAATCCAGGGTATTAAATTATATATTATGCTATTTATTCGGTTTCTATTTATACTTTTTGCCTCTACGGTTAGTTTATCTTCGATGCCTGAAGTTGTCTCTGCTCAGAAACCTTTAATTTATGCGGGAGTTGCCCAGGTCAATATCACTCCTCCTGTAGGCTACTCTCATTATCGTGGCGTTAGCACTGGCGTGCATGACTCTTTGTATGCCAAAGCAGTTGTCTTTGGCAAAGGCGACCAGCGTTTTGCACTGGTGGTATGTGATCTGCTTTGGATAGAAAGAGATCTTTCCTCAAAGGTGCGCTTATTGGTTTCCCACGAAATAGCGATTCCTTATTCAAATATGATTATTGCCGGCACACATGATCACACAAGCTCTTCCTATCATATTGATATTGATGAACTGAATGAGGATTGGCGACCTGCCTCATATTCGGCTCCAAAGGTTGGGAATGAGGAGGATTATCCCAATTGGCTTGCTAAACGTATTGCACAAGCTATTATCGATGCAGATAAGGCTTCTGTGCGAGTCAACCTTGAAACGGGTACTACGATCGCTGCTGGTATTTCTTTTAATCGGCGCGCCCTTTTAAAGGATGGTACTGTACGGACGAATGCCGGGATTGGCAATCCTGATATTATCGGTGCAGCAGGGCCTGTAGATTCCAAAGTGGGGATCATATTGCTGCGGAGAACCTCTGATAACCGTCCGATAGGATGTGTGAGCAGTTTTGGTCTTCATGCGGACACGTTCGGTGGCACGGAGTTTAGTGCCGATTACCCCGGAGTTTTGTCAAACGCGCTCAGAAAAGAATTTGGAAATGCTTTTGTTTCCATGTTTGGAAATGGAGCATGTGGCGATATTAACCATATTAATGTGAAAAAGGGAAGCAAGCGCATGTCTTCTCAGGAAATAGGTGAAAAACTTGCAGCTGTTATTAAAGCCAAAATACCTGACCTGAAAAAAATAAGACATTCGTTTTTAGTTGCCCGTTCAGAATATGTATATGCGCTCTTGCAACAATACTTGGAAGAAGAATTTGCCTGGGCAACGACTAAGAAGCCTGATTCTATATACAATGAAAGTGCATTTTTAACACATAGAAGAGCTGTCAAGATTCGTTCTCTGCACCGGATGCGCCAGACAGGGGAAGCAATTGCTCCAACGATCGGCAAGGGCCCTTGGACTATTCCTTTGGAAGTTCAGGTGTTTCGGATAGGAGATGATGCAGCTATTGTGGGCTTGCCTGGTGAACTATTTACAGAGCTCAGTATGGCTATCAAGAAAGCTTCTCCATATAAGACTACATTGGTGATAGAGTTAACGAACAGTCATATAGCATATGTACCAACGGAAAAAGCATTTCTTCAGGGTAGCTATGAAACGATCAACTCACGCCTGGCACCAGGCGGAGGCGAAATGATGGTTGCCGCGGCAATCCGGCTGTTGAATAAGATTTCAACTCTGAAAGCAGATTAGCATTTGAATATTGATTATACGATCTATATATCCACAATTAAAATTTAATGATATTGAAAAACTGCGATAAAATTATGAAAAACATTACTGTATGTTATTTTATAGTCTTGCTCTTATGCAGTATGATTGCCGACGCTCAAACCACCTCTGCAATGCCATCAAAGCAAACCAAGGTTTTTCGTGCAGGAGCCTCCACAAGCAACATCACGCCACCGTTGGGAACACCTATCGTCGGGAATTTTGTTGAGCCCCTGGCAACGCAAATTCACGACGAGTTGCATGCCCGGTCTTTGGTACTTGATAATGGAACAACACAGTTCGTGTTTGTTATTGTAGACAACGTCGGAATTGATCAGGAGGTATTCAATGAAGCTAAACGTCAGATACATGAACGGACTGGCCTGCCTAAAGAGCATTTGCTGATGTCGGCTATCCATACTCATTCCGCAACAAGTGCAGGAGGGGAAGGCGATAGAAGAAGCGGCTGGAATTATGGAAAAGCTTTGGATGAATACCAAAGCTTTCTTGCAAGGCGTATATCTGATGGTGTGCAAGTTGCGATCAATAACCTTGAGCCCGCCCGTATTGGTTGGGGAGCGGGTAAAGTTCCTCAGCATTTGTTCAATCGCCGATGGAAGATGAAGGAACAGGTAATAAATCCCTTTGGTGAGCAGGACCGCGTGAAGATGAACCCAGGTATTCGCAATCCTGATTTGGTGGAGCCTGCCGGGTCCACAGATCCGGAAGTGTCGTTTATCTCTGTCCAGTCCATCTCTGGCCGTCCGATAGCGTTGCTCGGGAATTATTCGCTGCACTATGTAGGCGGTGTGCCCACAGGAGATATCTCAGCTGATTATTTTGCGGTGTTTGCCGACCGCATCCAGGAGTTGTTAAAGGCAGATAGACAGGATCCCCCGTTTGTAGCAATGATGTCTAATGGCACCTCTGCGGATGTGAACAACATCAATGTTCGGGAGCCTGCTGAGAAATATCCGCCTTATGCGAAGATGCGGATTGTAGCTGATGATGTGGCGAAAGAAGTCTTTCGTGTTTATAAAACCATACATCACCAGGATTGGGTTCCATTGCGGGCTGCGCAATCTCAACTAACACTTGAAGTCCGTCGGGCCACTCCCGAAATGCTTGTCATTGCACAAAAAGTCCTTGCGAGGCCCGATACGGAAAAGCCGTTGTACCATCCGCTTGAGAAAGCGTACGCTAAACGTATACTGCAGATGCAAAAAGAGTGGCCCGATAAGATTAATATTATTCTGCAGACTTTTCGAATTGGCGATTTGGGAGTGGCAGCAATTCCTTTTGAAGTCTTCACAGAGATGGGTTTGGAAATAAAAGCGAAAAGTCCATTTAAATCTACTTTTACTATCGAACTGGCCAACGGCAGCTATGGATATCTGCCGACACCTGAACAGCACGAACTTGGGGGCTATGAAACCTGGCTCGGTACGAATAAAGTAGAAAAGAATGCCTCACGGAAAATCGTAAGCGAGTTGCTCGCCTTATTTACTAAATTAAAATAAATTGGTTTAAGACAATTAATAAAAATCAGATGAATCTTTTTTTTAAAATAAAATCCAGCTTCAGCCTTTTACTAGGCTGCCTTTCACTCTTATTGTGTACCGCTTCGACGTTGTTTAGCCAACCTAATTCTACTGGACCTGCAACAGCTAAGGTTTTTCGTGCGGGAGCTGCTATGAGCAATATCACGCCTAAGATCGGCACGTCAATCAATGGGCTTTTTCAAGACAGGCTGGTTCAGAATATTCATGATGAGACGCATGCCCGGTGCTTAGTGCTTGACGACGGTCAGACCTGTCTGGCCATTGTGGTGATGGACTTATGCATGGTGTCGAGGGAAGTACTTGACAAGGCCAAAGCTCGTGCACACGAAGCAACGGGCATTCCGGTCGAGAACATGCTCATGTCTGCTACACATGCACACTCTGTGGGCACGGCGGTTCCTCTTTTTCAGAGCTCTCCTGATCCTGCCTATATTGATTTCCTTAGTGAGCGTGCCGCAGATGCCGTTATTCGTGCATACAATAACCGCGTTCCGGCACGTATCGGCTGGGGGGTTGGGCACGAGCCGACCCAGGTTTTTAACAGAAGATGGAAAATGAAGCCTGGCACCCCGATGCCTAACCCTTTTGGAGGACAAGACCAGGTGAAGATGAACCCAGGTATAGGTAATCCGAATTTACTAGAGCCTGCCGGCCCTACAGACCCGGAGGTTCCTGTGATCTCTATCCAGGCTCTGGATAGCACTCCTATTGCTGTACTGGCGAATTATTCGCTGCATTATGTCGGTGGTACCCCTGACCGTGAAATTTCTGCAGATTACTACGGACTATTCGCCAGCCGCATCAGAGAACTGCTGGGCGCCGACAAGCAGGCGTTACCTTTTGTGGGTATGATGACCAACGGTACCAGCGGAGATATCAACAATGTAAATGTTCTCGAAGAAAAGGGCGCTCCCGAAGCTCCTTACACACACATGCAAATGGTGGCCAACATTGTAGCCGCCGAAGCGTACAAGGCCATCTTAAATACTAAATATCAGAATTGGGTATCTCTGGCTGCCTTTCAAAAAGAGATTTTCTTGGGAGTTCGTAAGCCGGACAAAAAAGAGATAAAGCGTGCACATGATATTGTTTCCAACGCAAAAGGTCCTGTGATGACCACTACAGAGGAGGGATATGCGAGGGAAACACTGTTCATGAAAGATTATCCCGATCATGTCCCAGTTATTCTCCAGGCCTTTCGCATCGGGGATCTCGCTATTACGGCAATTCCTACTGAAGTATTCGTGGAGATCGGATTGGAGCTGAAGGCCAAAAGCCCGTTCAAGCCAACATTTAACATTGAGTTGGCCAATGGCTACAATGGTTATCTGCCGACACCCGCGCAACACAAGTTGGGCGGTTATGAAACCTGGCGCGCCCGTTCAAGCTATCTGGAAGTTGGAGCCGCACCAAAGATTACCGAAACGCTGTTCGAGTTGTTAAATAAACTCAAAGCTTCTCATACTGAGCTTTCGAATTAATCGAATGATTTGTTTTAATAAGATAATAAAATCAGATGAATTTTTTTTTATGCTCTTTCTGTGTATTATTTATCAGTAGTCTGACTCTGCCGGCTCAAACCGTCTCTCCTGCCCATGCATCTGGACAAAGTAATGTTCTAAGAGCGGGAGCGGTGGCTATCAAGATTACTCCTCCCGTAGGAAGTATTATGGGTATGTCCTATGGCGTGACCGTATCAGAAGGAGTGCATGACGATATATATGCGCAGGCATTGATTTTAGAGGAAGGAGATGTAAAAACGGCGTTCATCACTTTTGATTTTGTTAGTTTGCCTTACACATTTGTAGAGAAAACACGGGAGTTGATAGCGCAGCGTGTAGGCATCCCGGGTAACAATATTATTATGGTTGCCAAACATTCACATGCAGGGCCACAGATGAACCCACTCTTTTGGGATGCTGTGGGCGGCTTACCAAAACAAAAGAGTGAGGAGTACGTCAAAAAACTTCCTGCAGTGATTGCCGAAGGCGTTCAATTGGCGAAAACGCGACTTCAGCCAGTTCGTGTGTCTGTCGGCACTATCAAAGAGAATACTGTAAGCTTCAATCGCCGGTACTTATTGAAGGATGGCAGTGTCAAAATGAATCCTGGGAGAATAAATCCGGATATTGTCAGGCCGGCAGGCCCCGTTGACCCTGACGTCTCCATCGTATTATTTCAATCATTGGATTCAAAGCCTGTGGCAATGATCGTGAATTACGCTTTGCATGTAGCCGTCGTAGGCGGCAACCGCTTCTCAGCGGATTTCCCCGGCACAATTTCTACCTTATTGTCAAAGGTGTATGGCAAGGAAATGGTGACCATTTACACAAATGGTACATCGGGTAACATTAATCATGTTGATGTTACCCGAAAAAATCAACTTGACGGTTATGAGGAATCGGAACGCATCGGAACGATCCTGGCAGCTGATGTGATGAAGACTGTTCCTTCTCTTCACCCCATAGATGTTAACTCTATTCGTGTTCGCACTAAAACAGTTGAGCTTCCAATACAAGCAGTGCGGCCGGATGAGGTGAAGTGGGCCCAGGAGGTGATCGGCCGATTCGGCAAACCCAACCCTCCACCTTTCTTTGATGTAGTGCGGGCATGGAAAATACTTGATTTGGCAGCATTAAAAGGTTGGGCTCATCCCAAACTAACAACCACTGTGCCATTAACCAAGGATGGCGGGGCTTTGAAAAGCGAGGTTCAGGTTCTGGCGCTTGGAGATGAGTTGGCGTTAGTAGGCTTTCCCGGCGATGCTTTTGTTGAGCTTGGCTTAAATATCAAATTAAATTCTCCTTTCCCTTTTACCATTGTGAACGAGCAATCTGCAAATGGGACTCTCAGTTATGTTCCCAATCGCAAAGCGTTCCCCGAAGGCGCGTATGAAGTCATTAGTGCGCGTTTTGCACCCGGTGGCGGAGAGATACTGGCTGATGCGACCATTCGCATCCTGATCGACCTGTTCGCACAAAAATAGATGCAATAAAATCTTTAATGATTATCATTCTCAAAACATTATTTGATTTGTTTGCGATAAACTCAATGACTTTCGGAAAAATAGTATTATCAATGTAAATAGAAGTATCAGATTAGGCTGTATATGAATATTATATTTGAATACGTTTTTATTGAACAAATATCTTAAAATATAAACCTTGATATAATATTTAATTAACGTCAAGCATTCATGGAAAGCGCTGGAAATATGGAAAAGCTAAAACAGAATTCCACTAATTAAAAAAAATTATATGCAAAAAGGGCTTATTATTTTACTCCTTATCTTTTCTCTCATCAGTTGTTCTTCTCGTGATAACCGCTTGAAAAAAGCAATGGATAGTTTTAAACTTGAGTCTGGGTTGCGTATGGAATTGGTAGTATCTGAGCCATTAGTAATTGATCCGGTAGCATTGGCCTTCGATGAAAACAAAAAGATGTACGTAGTAGAAGACAGAGGGTATCCCGACCCTGTAGAAGAAGGGGCGGTTCCTACAAAACTCGGTCAAGTGGCATGTTTAGAGGATACTGACGGTGATGGAAAATATGATCAGCGTACAACTTTTGTCACCGGCCTTACTTATCCCAACGGAATTTTGCTCTGGCGCGGAGGCGCATTCGTAACCTGCGCACCCAATATTTATTATTTCAAGGATACTACCGGCGACGGAGTTGCCGATATTAAAAAGGTTGTGCTTACTGGTTTTAATGCAAATAAAACAGGACAGATCCGCGTAAGCACACCTATTTTGGGATTAGATGGATTGATATATGTTTCAGGAGGATTAAACAGCGGAGAGATTACATCACCGGAACATCCTGAACGTGCTCCAGTAGCTTTTGCTTCGGGCGATGGCCGTTTCAACCCTGAAACCTATGAATTCCAGGTAACAGGAGGAGTAAGTCAGTTTGGTCTCACATTCGATTCCTATGGTCGGCGGTTCGGATGTTCGAACCGTCATCCGATGCAGCACATGGTTATGGAACCTTGGGAACTCCGCCGCAATCCTCACTTATTGTTTACTGAAACATATCAAAATGTTTCAAATGCCGAAGCCGATGCAAAAGTATTTCCTATAAGCCATGCAAAAACATCGGCAGATTTCATTCCCACATTGATAGGTCGTTCTCACACCGGAACATTTACTTCGGCCTGCGGATTAATTGTTTTCAATGGTACCGGCCTTACCCCTGAACACCGCGGAAACGCGTTTATTTGTGAACCTGCTCAAAATCTTATCCAGCGTCAGATCGTACATCAGGAAGCGGTTTCCTTTCGCTCTGAACTCCCTTATGAAGGTCACGATTTTCTTGCTTCCTCAGATGAATGGTTCCGGCCTGTGTTCCTGCAGCATGGACCAGAAGGAGCTTTATACATTGCAGATATGTACAGGAAAGTAATTGATCATCCTTCTTATGTGCCTGAAGAGGCGCGGCCCGGTCTTGATTTTGAAAGCGGTAAAACCGACGGGCGCATATACCGAATAGTTAGGGATGATTTTCATGATCCTGCACCCGATAAAATGATTCCATTCAATTCAAAATCCTCTTCGATAGAAATTGCAAACGCGCTCGAATCTAAAGAAGAATGGAAAAGGAATACATTGTTCCGGATATTGCTTGAACGTAAAGATCCGGAATGCGTACCCATTCTGAAACATTTAGCAATGGAATCGGAGTATGCCGAGACTCGTGCCCAGTCGCTATGGTTATTGTACTTATATAATGCTCTTGATGAAAGTATAGTGAAAAAGTCACTTGATGATAAGGAAGCCGGTGTTCGGGAACAGGCAGTATTATTAGCCGCACAGCTTGTCAGCGGACACCAGGAGCTCGCTGATCGATTAATATCTGCCGCCAGTGATACCAGTATGCGTGTGCGTTTCAACACCGCATTAGTGCTGGGAGATGTAGAGGGACCTCACGTAGTGGATGCCCTGGCAAGCATAGCGGCCAAGGATGGAGACGACAAGTGGATGCGAGCCGCTATTCTCAGTGGAATAGGCACAAGACTTCCAGAGTTCCTGGCTAAATTTCATAATCAAAAAAAAGCCAATCCATTAGCCTTTGCTGCCGTTATGCAGGATCTTGGAAGGTTGTTTGGTAATGGTGCTTCGATGGCAGCTTGCCGCACTTTTTTAAAGAAGATAATACAGTCCGATTCGGGCTTCGATTGGAGGACCTCTACTGTCCTCGGCTTGGCTGAAGGTTTGAGCGAGAGGGAGGAAATAAAGTCTTCAGGGAAGGGCATCCTGATTTCCGTACTCGGCAATGGAGCTTCAAAAACCGACAGAGTCTTACTTAATGAGTTTATCAACAAGGTGGCTCGTGCTGTTCAGGATAAAAAAACATCTACCAAATATCGTATCGTCGGAGCTAACCTGCTTGGATATACGAAATTCGAAAATTCGGGTAGCGTTCTTGAATCCATGCTCGGCACGAGTAATCCTCCCGAATTACAGTTGGCAGCAATTGCATCTCTCGCCCGACTTGGCGATCTTCGTGCAGGGTCCATGCTCACAGATAAAACAGCCTGGTTCGGATACACCCCGAGAGTCAGATCAGCCGTGATTGCTGCCCTTGTTTCTAAACCTGCATTCATCGATGTGCTTTTTACCGCTATCAGGCAAGGGGTTATATCCGCTCCTGAAATTTCTTCTATGGATCGAGAACGGTTAATGAAAAACAGCAACGCGGAGATCAGTAAACAGGCTATCGTTCTATTTAAAGAATTCGAAGGGGGCGGAAGGATGAAAGTATATGAGGATTATAGGAGCATGTTGAGTAAAAACGGAGATGCTGAGGCAGGTAAAAAAATATTCCAACACATTTGTTCCACATGTCATACCCACTCGGGCGAAGGAGGCAAGGTAGGGCCTGATCTCACTGGCGTAAGTAACCAACCTGCAAATGCACTCTTGCTTCACATTCTCGTTCCTAATTATGAAGTGCTCCCTGCTTACCAGGCAATTTTAATCCAGACTAAGGACGGCAGGTCAATCTCAGGCCGGATATTAGCCGAAACGGAAAACAGTATCACTCTTCGCACCGCATTTGGTACGGACGAATCGATATTACGCACTAACATCACCTCACTCGTGAACTCCGGCCTTTCTCTTATGCCGGATGGGCTGGAGCGATCTATGACTAAGGATGAACTTCGCAACCTGATCGCTTTTTTAAAAGATAGTGGATGACTTCAGTTTTCAGCGCAGTATTTTTCAACTTCGTTGAACTCGTTTTACTTGATTCGACACATGACCTTTCAAAAATAAACTTATGCTATTTGTAGGGGGTTCTCCCAGAATATTTGGATCAGAGATCTCAAAACATTGGATATGAGAAAAGTGCACTTACGTTATATATATATAATGTTCAAAACCAGGAATGTTCGAAGCATCGCTGGTTAAAAGGCTAAGATTGTCTGTTAAACAAACATTATCACCCAAAATTGAATCATATGCTTTTAAATTTAGATTACCAAAATGAAAACTATGCAATATCTCCAAGGGCCAAAACATGGATGATTATAGAATTAACGATTGCATTACTGTTATTTTTTACTCTCCAGATAAACGCCCATGCTTTACCTCCTCCTACAGAAATAAAGGGAAGGGTTGTAAACAAGGAGGGTAACCCTTTACAAGGGGTATCTGTATTAGTTTCAGGTACTCAAATTGGAATTACAACAAATAGTGATGGACGATTTACCTTAACGATACCGGAAGGGCGAAAAAATATTATGTTGGAAGTTTCCAATATAGGATACAAATCGACAATGGTAAATGTCGGAAATCAAACTGACATTGTTGTAATACTGGAAGAAGGTATTGCGGCTTTGGACCAGGTAGTGGTTGTGGGTTACGGAAAGCAGAGTAAACGAAACATTACTTCTTCCATTGGTTCTATCTCATCGAAAGATATTGCAAATTATCCTGTACAACAAATGGGACAGGCATTACAAGGGAAAGTGGCCGGAGTTCAAATTATTCAAAACTCAGGAGCGCCGGGATCTTCGCTTATGATTAGAATACGTGGTACCGGTACGGTTAATAATAGTGAACCCCTTTATGTCATTGACGGCAATTTGGGAGCTGATCCTACTGATTTGGATCCAAATAATATTGAATCCATTGAAGTGTTAAAAAGTGCTTCAGCTGCAGCTATTTATGGTTCACAAGGTGCAAATGGAGTGGTTTTGATAACTACGAAAAAAGGTATTCCCGGATCTCAGAACATGCAGGTTCACTTTAGCAGGGGAGTTCAGCAAGTTCATCGCACTATGCCTATGATGAATGCTAAACAATTTGCTACTATCTATAACGAGGCTTTGACTAATGGCGGTCGGGAGCCCCTTTTCCCAGATGTTGAATCATTAGGGGAAGGAACTGATTGGCAGAAGGCTATTTTTAGATCGGCTCCTATTCAGAATGTCGGATTTTCAATTAATGGAGGCAGCAACCAGGGAACCTATTATATTGGGGCGGACTTTTTTCAACAACAGGGGATAGTCATTAATACTGACTATAGCCGACTTAATTTTAGAGTAAATTCAGAGTATAAGGTTAATCCTGTTATCACATTTGGAGAGAATTTATCACTCAGCTACAGCGTACGAAATACTATTCCTGAATTTGGTGATAGAGATCCGGTTGCCAATTCATGGCATATGGATCCCACCACTCCTGTTAAAAACCCTGACGGTACCTGGGGTTACCCTAAATTCTCGGATACAAAAAATCCAGTAGCAGAAGCTACTCTTACTAATAATACAACTAAAAGGCCTGTTTTAAATGGAAGTGCTTATTTTGATATTAAGCCGATCAGTAATTTAGTTTATCGCAGTCAAATCAATATGAATTTAGGGTTCTCAAATGGCTACGAGTATGTTCCTACTTACAATATCTTTCCCTTACAAAGAAATCTAACTACCAGAGTTACCCGTTCAGAATATCAATGGATGAACTGGGACTGGCAAAATACTTTAACTTATAAGTTAAATCTTGGACGGCATAATTTAGAATTTCTTGCAGGTACGACTACATTATCAAATCATACAGAAAATATTTTTGCCTCTGGTCAGGGTGTACCTGAGAACGCCAACGAAGATCCCAATTTGCGTTATCTGGATCTAGTTGGAATCACAGGGCAACAGGTAAGCGGCTCGGCGGGAGAATTTAGCATGTTATCTTTTTTAGGAAGGATTAACTACAGTTATAAAGGTAAGTACCTGTTCACCGGTAATTTTCGTTCAGATGGTTCTTCAAAATTTGGACTCAATAACAGGTTCGGTAGCTTTCCTTCTTTTTCTCTGGGATGGAGAGTCTCTGATGAAGAGTTTATGAAAGATATTTCTTTTATCAATGATCTTAAGATAAGAGGGGGATGGGGAATGCTTGGTAATCAAAATTCTCTTACTAATTATGCCTTTGCCAATAGTCTGAGTTCTAACCTTGTTTATGTATTTGGCCAGGACATTTCACAAGGACAGGCACTTACAAGTAAAGGTAATCCTAACTTAAAATGGGAAACTACTAAAGAAACGGAGATCGGGTTCGACTTCACTGGTTTCAAAAACAGAACTACAATATCATTCAGCTATTACAATAAGAAAACAACTGATATGTTGTTGCGTGTACCGATCGCCGCTTATACAGGAGTTCAGGTGCCACCTTTTGTAAATGGGGGTGATGTACAGAATAAAGGATTTGAACTGTCCTTAGGGTATCAAAAAACCAACCCTGGGAGATTTTATTATGATGTTTCGGTTAACCTCTCCCACAACCAGAACAAGGTCTTAAAGTTGAGTAATTCACAAGCGGCAATCTTTAGCGGCCAGGGATATTCAAGGACCGTTGTCGGGGAACCTATAGCGTCGTTTTATGGTCATGTGATGGAAGGCATTTTTCAAAACCAGAAAGAGGTGGATGATCATGCAGTACAGGCATCTGGAACGGCTCCTGGTGACATTAAATATAAAGACTTGAATGGTGATCGCGTGATCAATCAGGCTGACAGGACCAGAATCGGTAATCCCTGGCCTAAGTTCACCTATGGAGCAACCGCAAATCTGCGCTGGAAACAGTTTGATTTGAATTTGGCCTTACAGGCGGTGTACGGCAACGATATAATAGCGCACTGGAAGTATTTTACACAAGGAAGCAATTTCTACAATTACGACCTGGAGATGCTCAATGCCTGGCATGGGGAAGGTATCAGCAACAGGATTCCAAAGGTTAACGTAAATGATCCAAATTCTAACATGAGGCCGTCATCATATTTCATCGAAAGGGGATCTTACCTGCGCCTGAAACATCTGCAACTCGGGTATAACTTTCCTCGTGGTATAAGTAAGATCAAAAAGGCGCGGATTTATCTCTCTTGCCAGAACCTGCTAACCTTTACCAAATATCCAGGATTTGATCCGGAGATAGGTGGGCCTGGTTCAACATTGTCTATTGGAGTTGATAATGGATATTATCCACAGTCCCGGACTATTACTGCCGGTTTGAATTTCGGCCTTCAATAGATGAAGTAGCAAATAAGAATATCACATAATTTAAAGAATATTAAAATGAAACAATTAACAATCTGTCTAATGGTAATTTCATTAACCATTGGATGTTCAAAGTTAGATAAAGAGCCATTGGGAGTTATCTCAGAAAGCTCCGCTTATGAGTCAGAAAGCGATGCTCTTAAAGCGATTACTTCGGTATATAACACACTGCTAAATTTTCCTGGGTATGACGGGTATTCTATTTATGATATCGCTGCGGACGATGCTGAAAAAGGGGGTGAGGGCCCAAGCGACGGAGATTTTAATGAAATAGCTTATTCCACTCTTACCTCATCAAATTCCATCGCTCTTGAAGCCTGGAGAAATTGCTATTTGGGTATTCACAGGGCTAATCTTGTTATTGAAAATGTTCCGGGAATACAAATGAATGAGAGTGTAAAAAAACGAATAATAGCAGAAGCTAAATTTCTAAGAGGTTATAATTATTTTATTCTTGTAGAGTTATTTGGAGATGTGCCATTGATTATCCAGGCTGAAACTCAAACAAATGAAGTGCAGCGCGCCTCTAAGGCCCTTGTATATGAGCAGATTTTAAAAGATTTATTGGAAGCAAACGAAGTGCTGCCTCTAAGGAGTCAATTGACTTCGGCGGAGTTGGGAAGGGTTACAAAGGGAGCAGTTCAAGCGTATATTGGGAAAGTATACCTCTATCAAAGAAAGTTCCAGGAAGCCGAGACCTGGTTTAAGAGAGTGGTGGATTCAAAAGAATATAGCTTGGATCCTAACTATTATCACCTTTTTACCATTGCAGGCGAATTCGGCCCGGAAAATATATTTGAAATCAATTACACTTATAGTCCTCAATTTCCTGCAGCGAGTAATCGCGGCACAATCAGGCAAGGAAGTGCAGGTATGTATGGATACGGGTTTACCTGCCCTACTCAAGACTTTGTTGACGAGTTTGAACAGGGTGATCCTCGTCTCCGTCATACGATTTATGCAGCGGGCGACATCCTTCCGGATGGAAAAGTTGCAGATATTGGCAACAGCGAGACCGGGTACATGAGTAAGAAAGCATATCTGATGCAGAGCGAATTTCCTCCTACCGGGGATCCAAGAAATTCGGGAAAAAATGATATCAAGTTACGTTACGGTATGCTCCTTCTTTGGTATGCAGAAGCTGCAAATGAGAATGGTAATAATCAGCTCGCACTAGACCTGCTGAACCAGGTAAGGAATCGTGCAAGACAAGGAAATCCCGATATTTTGCCTGATGTCACCACGACAGATAAAGATCAATTGCAGGCGAAAATATGGCATGAAGAGCGTGTAGAATACGGTATGGAAAATCAACGTTTTTTTGATCTTGTTCGACAAGGACGTGCAGGAAAAGTACTCCGAGCTTATGCGGCGAAATATAATACGGTCAAAGGGAAAGGGTTTAAGGATGGGGTCAATGAGGTCTTGCCGATACCGCAAACGGAGATTGATTTAAGTCAGGGTAAGCTGACACAAAATGCAGGCTATTAAATAAATTTACATCAACTGTCTTCACCGGCACTCTGCGGGGGCAGTAGGGTAGATAAGATCAGGTAAACATACTTTAATTAACAAGCAGCAAACGTAGACACAGCTAGGGAAACCTTTCATCCTTGAACGTCTGGTTTGAATTGCGACTTTTTAAGGGCACTATTTCTTGGTACCCCGTTTTCTGACGCTTACGCTTTATAAGTACTGCATGCAGCAAAAAAATATTCATTAGGCAAAGTCAGTAAAGAATCAGGTCCAATTCTGCCATTATTAAGACAAATAAAATTGCAGAAGTATGTTAGGATAATATGGAGGGGGCATCCGGAAATAAATCCGTTACCCTTTAATACTTAGAAGGTACATATATGTTTTACTGTTGCATTTGCACAATAGTAATTGTTTTTGAAAAGTATTAAGTAACACATTTATGGTAAATGATTGCGATAGCCAATATTCTGAAAAATAATATTATGAATGTAAATATAAGTATCAGGTTAGTCTGGGCATGAAGTGTATATTTGAATATGCCTTTCAATCAAAAAATTTTAAAAAATGAACGTGATATAAAGTTCAATTGAACATACTGATTCAATCATTTAAGCCATTTCTTAGGTTAAATTCGGAATATAATATGAACGGTTAGCGTTTTAATAAACTTTAAACACTTATAATTATGAAACGTATTTTACTATTGTTTTTCGTGCTGTTTTTTACAACATATTTTGCAAATGCTCAAAGCCGAAAAATTTCCGGCCAGATTTCCGATCAACTAAGCAAAGAAGCGTTGGCAAATGTTTCTGTTAATGTAAAAGGCACTACTATAGGCACTACCACAGATACCTCGGGGAACTTTACTTTGACCATACCGACCGAAAATAATGTTCTAACGGTATCGTATATAGGATATGAGCAGCAGGAGGTGTCTATTAATGATCGTTCCGTCATTCACATATTCCTGGAGGCTGGAAGCAAAGCATTGAATGAAGTAGTTGTTACAGGATATACTACTCAACAAAAAAAGGATATCACCGGTTCTGTGGCTATTGTGGATATGAAGGCCCTTAAATCGATACCTTCAGGTTCAGCTGTTCAGGCGCTTCAGGGGCAAGCTTCGGGTGTAAACATCATTCGTTCTGGTGTTCCGGGAGGAAGCAGTAACATTTTTATCCGTGGTATAAGTTCATTTGGGGATAGTCAACCTTTAGTTTTGGTAGACGGAGTACAAACTAATCTGGACAATATCAGCCCTAATGATGTTGAATCGATGCAGGTCTTGAAAGATGCGGGAGCTGCTGCAATTTATGGAGTCAGGGGTTCTAATGGTGTAATAATTGTTACCACTAAAAAGGGAAAATCAAGTTCACCTATTGTGACTTATGACTCTTATTTCGGCTTTCAGTTGCCGCTACAAGGCAGTGTGTTTAATCTGTTAAATTCTGAAGATTTTGCAAGGTTAGCTAAACAAGCAAATCCAAATACTGCTTTATTTCAAAACGGGTTACCCGATTTTTTATACAGAGGCCCAGGAGGTAGCGGCGTGGCGATGGCAGGAGATTCAGTGGTTGACCCCTCAAAATATGTTTTGGATCCATCAAATTCTTCAAATAATTATCTGATACAACAAGTTAATAAAACAGGTACAGATTGGTTTCACGAAATATTTAAAAGTGCACCGATGCAAAATCATAACCTGACTGTTAGTGGTGGAACCAACAGGGCAAATTTTTTGGTATCATTAGGATATTTGGATCAACAAGGTACATTAATAGAAACTTTTTTAAAAAGGTATTCTGCCCGTGTTAATTCATCATATAATGTGAAAAAGAATATAGTATTGGACAGAATGCCTATTTTTTTTATAAGCAAAATAAAGATTTGACTACTGGAAATCCTATTTCATGGACATACAGAGAAATGCCAATAATACCTGTCTATGATATTAGTGGAAATTATGGCGGAACGTTTGCAGGTCCGGAGTTAGGAGCCTCTTCAAATGCCGTAGCCGTTCAAAAAAATACAGCAAACAACAGGTATAACAGCTGGGAGGTAGTTGGTAACGCATATGCAGAAGTTGATTTCTTACAGCATTTTACAGCGCGTACCAGCTTGGGAGGCACAATTGAGAATAGGTATAATAGTAATTTCAGTTTTACTGCTTATAATAACACTGAAGGAAACAACAATCCCAATTCATTTAGCGAGAATGCAGCTTATAACAGCAGTACTACGTGGACCAACACCATAAACTACAACAATCGAGTTGGTCAACACAATGTAAAGGTAATAGTGGGCTCTGAAGCAATTAGAAACTATGGAAGAAGCCTCGCAGGGTCCAGACAGCGTTTTTTCTCAACAGAAATTGACTATCTAATTTTAGATAATGGAACTTCAAATGTCACCAACACCAGCAGTGCTTATGTAAATACGCTATTTTCCCTTTTCAGCCGTTTAGATTATTCTTACAACGATAAATATTTATTAGCATTAACTATACGGCAAGATGGTTCTTCCAGATTTGGCTCTGAAAAAAGAAAAGGCGTTTTTCCTTCGGCCTCTTTAGGATGGCGAATCAGCGAGGAAAGTTTCATGAAAAATATAAACTGGATGAATGATCTGAAGTTTAGAGGTAGTTATGGAGTTCTCGGCTCACAAAACAATGTAAGTCCTGAAAATGCATATAGTTTGTATGGAGGAGGTTATACCAATGCCTACTACGATATAACCGGATCTACCAATAGTATCCAGCAGGGCTTTTTTCAGACAAGAATTGGAAACCCTCTTACCAGTTGGGAGCAGGATGTGATCTCTAATTTTGGATTTGATGCTACAATAGCAAACAATAAAATCAATTTCTCGGTGGAATACTATAAGAAATCGATCAAGGGCTTGTTATTTTCTCAGCTATTACCTGCAACCGTAGGTGGCGCTACCCCACCCACAGTAAACATTGGGGATATTCGCAATACAGGATTTGATATGTCTGCAGGCTACAGGGGAAGCATAAGTAATAATTTTCAATTTACTATCGGAACAAATATTACTACTTATAAAAATGTAGTGATGGATATTCCGGGTGCAGTTATTTTGACGCTGCACCCACGCAGGTTTTAGGTAACGTGGTGCGAAATCAGGAAGGGCAACCGGTAAGTTCATTTTTTGGATATGATGTGGTAGGTCTGTTTAAAGATGCCACGGACGTTAACAAATCTCCAACACAAACTGATGCAGCTCCTGGTCGTTTTAAATACAGGGACGTGAATGGAGATGGTAAAATTACACCTGCCGACCGTACTTTCATCGGCAATCCCAATCCAGATTTTACATATGGTTTAAATTTAGGATTCACTTATAAAGATTTCGATTTTTCAGCCGTTTTATATGGCTCACAGGGAAATAAGGTGCATAATCAGATCCTTAACTATACCAATTTCTTCAGTACCTATAACGGTGGAAAAAGCAATGTTTTATTGAATGCCTGGACACCTGAAAACACGAATACAAATATTCCGAAAATCGAATCACAAGGTTCATTTAGTTCTTCAGGAGTCGCCAATTCATATTACATAGAGGATGGTTCATATCTTAGGTTAAGATCTTTAATACTTGGATATTCGTTCAACCCCGGCTTATTACAAAAGGCCGGAATAAACAAATTAAGAGTGTATTGTCAGGCGGCGAATTTGTTTACTATTTCGAAGTATTCTGGATTAGACCCTGAATTAAGCGGTAGTAGTTCTGCTTTTGGAGTTGACTATGCAAATTATCCAAATAACGAGCAGAATTTTTTGCTTGGACTTGACGTTTCATTTTAACATCTTAACTGCAAAAATAGAGTATCATGAAAAGATTATATTATATACTAATTCTAACAGGAGGTCTTATATCGTTGATATCAATAAGTGCCTGCAAAAAAACTTTCTTGGAAAAAAAACCTTTAGGATCCTTGAATGAAAGCCTCATTACTAATAAAGCCGGAGTGAACGGATTATTAATTGGCGCTTACTCTTTGCTGGATAATGGGGGTACAGGCGGCGGCGGGTGGCCTTCAGGAAAATGGATATTTGGAGGTGTGGCATCCGATGATGCTCATACGGGTACAGAGGCTGCAGTGTTACAACCTGTACCGTTATATGAAAATTATACACATAATGCGACTACAGAATCAGTTAACTCTAAATGGAAGGTTTTATATGCTGGTGTTCAACGTGCAAATGAGGTACTGCGTTTACTCCCTAACGTTCCAGAAACTTCTTTACCGGCTAATCAGGCGGATCAAATAAAAGCCGAAGCGGTGTTTTTGCGAGCTGTTTACCATTTTGAAGCAGCAATAATGTGGAAAAATATTCCTTATGTGGATGAAACGGTGAGTTTTGTAAATGGTAACTACAATATGCCCAATCAGGATCCTGTATGGCCGGAAATTGAAGCAGATTTTCAGTTCGCTACGGACAATTTAACCAATACCAAAGCTGAGGCCGGAAGAGCCAATAGCTGGGCAGCAAAAGCATATTTAGCAAAAACATATATGTTTCAACAGAAATTTGACGAAGCAAAGCCTTTGTTGGAAGATATTATTGCCAATGGGGTAACGGCTAATGGCAAAAAATATGCTCTGCTCGAACATTATCATGACAACTTTGTGCCATCAAAAAAAAATAGTTCAGAATGTTTTTGCGGTTCAAATGTCAGTTAAGGACGGTGCCAATGGAGAAAATGGCACAGCATCGAATGGAACAGGACATGCAGGTCCGTATGGAGGTCCTTATCCAAGCTATGGTTTTTATCAACCTTCCTTCAGTTTGGTCAATTCTTATAAAACCGATCCTGTTACCGGTTTACCTTTAATATATACCTTTAATAATTCGGATATAAAAAATGATCAGGGTGTGGCATCCTCAACTCCCTTTACACCCTATGATGGCCCTGTCGATTCCCGTTTAGACTGGACCGTTAGCAGAAGAGGAATCCCTTTGTTGGATTGGGGTATTATGCCGGGCCAGGCTTGGGTTAGGCAACAAAGTGTTGCAGGACCTTACCTAAGCATCAAAAGTGCCAATCCGCAAATCAGAACCTAATGCAAGAGAAGCAGGTGGTTCTAATAGTACAGCCGTCAATGATAATTTAATACGTTTTGCAGATGTGTTGTTATGGGCTGCAGAAGTAGAAGTTGAAGTAGGCAGTTTGGATAAGGCCCAAATGTTTGTCAATCAGGTTAGGCTCCGTGCGGCTAATCCAGACGGCTGGGTGTATACTTATATTGATAATAATAACCCTTTAAAAGGATTTACTAACACGCCTGCCGCAAATTATAAAGTCGGACTTTACACCGGCCAATTTACACAAGAAGGCCAGGCTTTTGCCCGAGAAGCGGTTCGTTTCGAAAGAAAACTGGAACTGGCTATGGAGGGCCATCGTTTCTTCGATCTTCAACGATATGATAATGGAACAGGCTATATGGCGGATTTACTGAGCTCGTATATTGATCATGAAACTACCATTCCCGGATACAATTTCGGTTATATGATAGGCGCTAAATTCACGAAGGGTAAAAATGAAATATATCCTATTCCTCAGGCTCAGATTGATCTAAGTGTGGTAAATGGGGTTCCAACATTGAAGCAGAATCCAAATTACTAAAGATGTTTCTATCGATAAGAGTTCCTCAATTACAATGTGTAAAATTTACGGAATGAAAAAATCCAACAAACACTTAACGCGACGTAAGTTATTGAAAGACTCTGCCCGTGCAGGACTAGTCGGAGCTTTTGTACCTTTGATCAGTGTTTCGGGCACTACTTTACGGAAAAGGGGATTAATTGAGATAGAGAATAAGAAAGCAGGAACCACCGATTGGCAACTCACTTATGTAAAATCAGAACAGTACCGTTCTAAAGTCATAGAGGGCTATTGCTCGAAGACGAGTCTGCGCCCAGGCCAGTCGGTAGATTTTTTTCTGAGTGCCGCAACTGCAACGGATGTTTACGTGGATCTTTACAGGATGGGCTACTATGGAGGCAAAGGAGGACGATTTTTGAAGCGATTGGGTCCATTCCCCGTGAGCCCTCAACCAGTACCACCGATTGCTGAACATCGGCTTCGTACATGTAATTGGGAACGCTCCACATCCTTCACAGTGCCCAATGACTGGCTCAGTGGTGTTTACTTGGGCAAGCTCTCGTGCACGGCTCACCGTTTTGAGAGTTATATAATTTTCGTAGTTCGTGATGATAGAAAGGCAGATATAATGTTTCAAACCAGCGACACCACCTGGCAAGCGTACAACAAGTGGCCTGATACTTACTCTCTTTACGACAGTGACGCTCCTCTACAACCACACAGCGGACGGAGTTGGACAAGCTTCGACAGACCTTATGGTATGTATCCGCAAGTAGTGGATCAACCGTTATCGCAAGGTTCCGGTGAATTCCTGCTATGGGAATATCCACTTTGTTACTGGCTGGAGCAACACGGTTATGACGTCACCTATTGCTCCAACATAGATACGCATTCTGATGGGGCTGGACTTAATAGAACAAAGTGCTTTCTTTCGGTGGGACACGATGAGTATTGGACATTGTCAATGTTTGAGAACGTTAAGAGTGCAGTTGATAAGGGGCTAAACGCAGCATTTCTGTCAGGTAACGCATTGATGTGGGTGATTGATTTACAGCCTAACGTAAACATTGATGCGCCTACCATCGATGCACCATCAGGACTGGAGTTGGCAAATGGACAACGGCTACCTGCAAAACCCGATCCTGAAGGACGGCCTAACCGTACAATTTATCGTATCGGGAGGTTTGGTGGCGTAAGTGAGAAAGAAGCAGCGCTTGGAATTATGGGTCCATTTAAGAGGAAGGAATGGCCCAATGAAAATACGCTGATCGGAGCTCGAACAATGTATCCTTTCAATGGTTCTGCCGATTGGATTGTGAGCAGGCCGGATCATTGGATCTTTGAAGGTACGGGTATGCGAAGGAGACAAGATTCCTGGACTTGTAGGGTGGGAGCATCACGGGGATCCTGCTAACATCCCCGGCTTAGAGGTAGTTGCTGAAGGTATAACGATCAATAGTGGAGACCAGAAATCATATTATACCGCAACTGTATATCCAGGACCGAAAGGAAATTGGGTCTTCAATGCGGCGACCATCTTTTGGTCATTTGGACTTGCTCAACCGCCAGGCCTTATACCTCCACATTCACACTTTGGCCGCCCACATGGAGTTGATGATCGGGTACAAAAGATCACCATGAACTTCTTGAGAAGGTGCGGAATTCAAATGGGGAGTGATCAAATAGGCAACTTACTCCCGCAATAATGATTCTACAAATACTGCATAAAAAAATGAAATTAAAAATATATATTAAAAATGAGGCTGCGCTTATCAAAAATTCAGTAACCCCCTAACTCACTGCAAGTTATTGAAAGATGCTATTGGAGTAGGACTAATCGGAGTTGAGACCTTTAAATGTTGCTGGCACCAGTCCTCAGAAAGAGGATTAATTGGAATACAAAAATAACAAAGCAGGTAAATATGGCTTTAATTAACAAGCAAACGAAGGAATGTATGGTTAAATTTTGGCTTTTCAGAGACAGTTTATCTTTGATATCCCGTTTCCCTGGCGCTTACGCTTTATAAGTATTGCATTCAGCAAAATATTCAGTAGGCAATGTCAGTAAAAGAACTGCCTCCTCCATTTTTAAGATAACTAAAATTGCAGTAGTATGTAGAATAATATTAGAGGCGGGCATCGGGAAATAAATCCGTACCCTTTGAAACTCGACAGTACAATATGTCTTACTGTTGCCTTCTACAATATAGTAATTGTTGTTGAAAAGAATTAAGTAACAGATTTTATGGAGAGTGATTGCAATAGCTAGTATTCTGAAAAATAGTATTATTAATGTAAATAAAAGTATCAAATTGATCCGCGGATGAAAGTTACTTTTGAATACACCTTTTCCTCGAAGTGAGATTATAAAAAGAATAGGGATTAAATCTTCAATTTTCTTTTTGACTAACATTTCAAGTATATATAGGCGATTAATTTTAATGAAGCCACGTTGAATATAATAGGAATAACTGTCATTATTTTTTCTTAAATAATGAAGAGTAATCATAAATCAAAAACTGAATGTATGAAATTTATTTTTACTGATGAGCAAAAAAAGGCGTCTTCATGCTCCACGCTCAAAGGGACGGTTCTGTCTAAAAGAATACCATATATTTTTATTTTTTTCCAGGTTCTTTGTTTTGGCGCTTTTGCCCAAACGAAGATTTCAGGGGTGGTTAAAAATGATAAAGGCGAAGCAATACCAGGCGTAAGTGTTAACCTTAAACAAACTTCAATTGGGACTATTACTGACCAAAACGGAAAATATAGCCTTAATTTTCCAACCAAAGGCGTTCTCGTTTTCAGCCATATTAGTTATATACAACAGGAGATTAAGGTAAATGGTCAAACTTCCATTAACGTTGTATTGGTCTCAGGAACTACTTCATTGAACGAAGTAACTGTAGTCGGTTATGGAACACAAAAGAAGACTAGTCTTACAAGCGCGGTAGCTGACATAAAAGGAGAGGACATGAATAAACGCTCAGTGGCAGATGCAACACAGGCATTGCAGGGACTGGCGCCAGGCGTAACGGTACTAGATGCAGGAGGGGGTCCCGGAAAATCAGATGTAACAATTCGTGTTCGGGGTATAACAACATTAAGTGGTAATGATCCCCTCGTTATGGTGGATGGTATTGAACAACCATTAAAAGATATTAATCCCAACGATATTGAACGGCTTACTGTCCTTAAAGATGCCGCATCTACAGCGATATACGGATCCCGGGCAGCTAACGGGGTAGTGCTGGTGACTACTAAAAGGGCAAAGGCAGGTAAATTATCAGTGAATATTAATAGTTATTACGCGATTCAGAAAGTTATTTACAATCCCAAACAGATCGGAATGGAGGATTACATGCGTTTGCAGAATGTTGCTTATACAAATGCAGGTGCACCAGCTCCTTTTACCGAGGAACAGATCCAAACCTGGCTCACTACTAAAGACCGGGTAAAGTATCCGCTTGTTAATGACTGGATAAATGTAATGTTCAGTCCAGCTCCACAGCAAAATCACACCTTAACGGTCTCCGGTGGTTCTGATAGAATGAAGACACTTTTGTCAGTAAATCATTTGGATCAGGACGGTATCATTCCAAATTCTTATTCGCAGCAACCAGGCATTCGACTCAATACGGATTTTAAGATTTCAGAAAGAATCAATATATCAGGTGATTTTAACTACCGTATAAAAAATTACAGATCTCCTACCAACGAAATGACTGCGATCAAATACATGTGGGCCAGTTCTAATTTTGCGGTTCCTCGTTATCCTGATGGAACTTATGGAATGAGCTCGGACGGCATAAGCCCTTTGGTCGAGGCGGAGCTTAAAGGAATATCTCATTTCAAAAACAATTTTGGAGCAGCTAATCTGAAAGCGGATATAGAGATATTAAAAGGACTAAAGTTTCAAACGCAATATGGCCTTACATTTGGGGGATTGAGCCAAAAAAGATTCTCAAATGCATACGAGATCCGAGATTATTGGAATAGGGAAAATATCAGGCAACAGGTAACTACAAACTCACTTACTGAAATCCGCGATTACTCAGAACAATCAACGCTTAATAATCTGCTCACTTACGAGACTTCAACAGGAAAGCATTCGTTTAATACCTTGTTAGGTTACTCTCAGGTCGCTTATAAATATAATATCTTAGCTGCCACCAGGAAGGATTTCTACAATAACGATGTTCAATCCCTTTCCCAGGGATCAACAGGTTCAAGAGACAATAGCGGATACGAGTCAGCATGGGGGCTGCGCTCTTATTTTGGCCGTTTTAATTACAATTATGCGGAAAAATACTTTCTTGAATTGAATGCACGCTACGATGGGTCTTCAAGGTTTACAGGAAAGAACAGGTACAGTTTCTTCCCTTCAGTTTCCGGAGCATGGCGCATTTCCAAAGAAAAATTCTGGGGTAATTTATCAGCGGTGGCAGATGAATTTAAGATTCGCGGATCATGGGGTAAAACCGGGAACCAGAGCGTAGGATTATATTCTTACCTTGAAACATTGGCAGCAAGGGATTATAATTTTGGAGGAGTTCCGGTTCAAGGCCTTTACCAGGCTACACTTGCAAATAAAGACCTTACCTGGGAAACAACCATCCAGTCAAATATAGGTGTGGATGCATCTTTCCTCAATGGAAAGCTCGGTGTCACATTTGATTACTATAAAAAAATGACCGAAGGAATTCTTCTTTCCCTGCCTATTCCTTTGACATTAGGTTTGAATGCACCTCCTCAAAATGCGGGTAATGTCGAAAATAAAGGATGGGAACTCGCTGTTTCCCACAGATCTGCAATAAAGGATTTTCATTACGGTTTTGTATTCAATATCTCAAACGTTCGCAATAGAATAACTAATCTCGCCGAGACTGGACCATACATTAATAATGATTATTGGGTAACAACTATTCAGAAAGAAGGATTACCGATTAATTCATTTATAGGTTATAAAGCAATGGGATTCTTCAAAACTGAAGAAGAGGTAAACAAGTATCCTACTTTATTTCCGGGAACAAAACCTGGAGATCTGAAATATGAGGACGTGAATGGCGATGGAATATTGAACTCCTCTGATATGGTTTATATAGGCTCAGATATTCCCCATTTTACTTTTGGAATGAATATGAATTTCGATTATAAAAACTTTGATATGAACCTTTTCTTCCAGGGAGTTGGAAAAGCCCAGGGAATGATAGGTGAATGGGCAGGGAATGTTCCATGGCAAAGTTTTGTAATGGATTTTCAAAAGGATTACTGGACCCCGGAAAACCCTAATGCAAAGTATCCGCGTCCTGAGGCATTTGCTGATAAAAACTGGGTTAACGCCGATTTCTGGATAGTTAACACGGGTTATTTAAAATTGAAGAATATCCAGTTAGGTTACACCCTTCCCTCTGCACTCACCAAACGGCTTAATATTCAAAGATTGAGATTGTATGTGGCTGCGTCCAATGTATTCACTATTTCTGCAATCAATAAATGGGGATTTGATCCTGAATTTAATACCAGCCTCCGCACCTATCCACAACTTTCTTTATACACTGCCGGGGTTAACCTTACTTTTTAACGTATAACTTAATTGTACAATAACTTGATAAAGAATAAAAAACGACTTCATGAAACCGACATTAAAAATATATAAATGCTTTTTTATTATTCTGATAAGCATTGGGTGTAAAAAGGATCTGCTGCATACCATTCCTAATGACCGTATCACTTCAGATATATTCTGGAATCGGGAAAAAGACGCAGTTATCGCTTCTAATGCGCTATACACATTTCTTGATGGTACAAATCAGTTGCACAGAGATGTATTCACTGATATAGCTCATACAAACACACAGTATGGAGATTATAAGGCAATGGAAACAGGATCATATAATGCACTTAGCCCTGTTGTTGAAGAGGAATGGACTAATGATTACAAAGGCATTCACGGAGCGAATTATTTCCTGGAAAACGTTGATAAGGTAGTGACTGTCAACACAGACTTGATAACACATTTAAAAGGAGAAGTTCATTTTATCCGTGCGTACCTTTATACAAACCTCGTTTCTTTCTATGGAGATGTGCCTCTTGTTACAAAGTCTCTTACCATAGATGAAGCAAAAAATTTAGTTCAGGCGCCTGCCGGTGAAATCTGGGATTTTATAAACAACGAACTGAATGAAGCTGCAAATGAATTACCTATGGAGGCGAGTGAACAAGGAAGGATTACAAAAGGTGCTGCGATAGCTTTGAACGCCCGGGTTAGGCTATATGCGAAACGATATGATAAAGCCGCACAACTGGCAAAACAGGTTATGGATTTGAATGTTTATAGCCTTTATCCAAGCTATGAAAATCTGTTTTCTTATGCTGCCGAAAATAACAGCGAAGTGATCCTTAATAAGGAGTTTACAAAAAATGTTTATTCTAATGATGTACTGGATCTGTTTGCTCCTTTTTCGATATTATCTAATGGTGTAACTGTAGTGCCCCTTAAAAAAATGGCTGATGCTTACCAGATGACAAACGGTAAGAATATTGATGAACCTGGTAGCGGCTTTGATCCTTTTGATCCTTATAAAAACCGTGATCCACGGCTGTTGTATTCAATTTATGTACCTGGAAGCATTCTCCCTGACGGACAGGTTTATGATTCACGACCTAATAGTGGTACTGCAGATGCAGTGGGATCAAATTACCAGGTGTCCGTAACCGGCTTTAACGTTAAGAAGTATATTAACAAGGAAGATATTACGGAGTTTTCAAACAGCGGGATCAATATTATCCTGCTCCGTTATGCTGAAATTTTATTAACATATGCTGAAGCAAAAATTGAACTTGATCAGGTGGATGAAACTGTTTATGAGGCGATCAACAAGTTGAGGCAACGTCCTGATGTAAATATGCCTTTGATTAGCCAGCCGCAAACACAGTCACAGCTCCGGGAAACCGTTCGTCATGAACGAATGGTTGAATTGGCTTTTGAAGGGCAAAGATTTTTTGATATCCGTCGCTGGGGTATTGCAGATGAAATTATCAATGTCCCCATTGCCGGCCTTACCTATGTAAATAATGGAGTATTAGAAACAGTTGTTCAGCCGGCATTTGTCAGAAGTTTTCAGCAACGAGATTATTTATGGCCCATACCACAGAAAGAACTTGATTTAAACAGGAATTTAAAACAAAACAAGGGTTGGTAAACTTATTACCTAAATATATTCAATTCATTGAGTTAGTATTTCACAATAAAAAATATTTAATGAAAAAATTATTTTTTACGGGGTATTTTGAAAAGCAAATATTCAATTGTTTTATTCTGCCGGTACTGATATCCCTGTTACTTGTCTATTGTAACACAAAGCATTCTGATAAAACAAATGATAAAACAACCGAGGTTGACGGATTAAAAGTGCCCGCGGGTTTTTCTATTGAACGTGTTGCAGCGGCAGACATGCTCACTTATCCAATGTTCGCATCATTTGATGGCCAGGGCCGCCTTTTCGTTTTTGAGTCCGATGGCAGTTCTCCGTCAACTGAAGACATGCTTAAAAAGCCTCCGTATCATGTTAGGCTTCTCGAGGATACCAATGGTGATGGAATTTTCGATAAAAGCAAAATTTTCGCTGACTCCCTTTCTTTTCCCAAAGGAGGCGTTTTTTATAAGGGAAGCCTTTATGTAACTGCTTCGCCGGATCTTTTACGCCTTACTGATACAAATGGAGATGGCGTAGCAGATAAACGCGAAGTCATCCTTACAGGATGGGTACTTAATCATAATGGAGCCTTATTAGGCGGCCCCTTTTTCGCGCCAGACGGGTGGATGTATTTAACAGATGCCCGCCGTGGATTCGATATTACTACAAAAGAAGGTGAAAACCTGAAAGGAACCAGTGCACGGATCTGGCGATGCAAGCCGGATGGTACAGGCTTAGAGTCTATGTCAGGCGGGGGTTATGACAATGCAATTGAACTTGTGTTTATGCCTTCGGGTGAAACGATTGGCACCATGACCTATTTCATCGAACCGCAGGGAGGGATGAGGGATGCACTCATGCATTGGGTGGAAGGAGGGGTATACCCCAAACCTTATTCTGTCATTGAACAGGATCATTATAAATTGACAGGAGACCTCATGCCTGTAATGACCAAGATGGCCCGCGTAGCTCCATCAGGTTTAATGCGGTATAGGGGAACAGGTTTTGGGAAAGAATACAGTGGCAATCTTTTTAGCGCCGAGTTCAACACAGGACGTATTATGCGTCACCAGATTACAGCGGATGGTGCTACTTATCACACGATTGATGAGCCTTTTATAACATCAATAATTTCCGATATACATCCCACTGACGTGTTGGAGGATGCCGATGGAAGCATGCTGGTCCTGAATACCGGTGGATGGTTTATTGCAGGATGTCCGCTGTCAAGGGTAGCTAAATTAGATGTGCATGGCGGCATATATCGCGTAAAGAAAAATGGTTCTGACAAGGTCGAAGATGCCTGGGGGCATAAACTCGACCTTAAGTCTCTTTCCACGGAAAATCTTACAGAACTTATAAAAGACCAGCGTCATGCAGTGCGAGACAATGTGATTGAACGGCTTGTTGAAATAGGAGAGCCTGCTGTTGCGTCAATTAAAAATTCATTACTTGGATCTAATAACGAGGAGATCCGCTCTGCTGGTGTGTTCGCCCTTTACAGGATCAATACACCGAATGCTCTGAAGGAAGTAAATGCAGCTCTCGAAGACTCCAGCGTGGTGGTCAGGACAGCCGCTGCACGTGTTTTAGGATTGGCAAAAAACAAAGAAGCGGTTAATAAACTTATGGAAATAGTGCAAAAGGATAAATTTCCTGTTCGCCGTCAGGCAGCTACGGCGTTGGGACAGATTGGAGACCCACGTGCGGTCGGTGCGCTTTTGAATGCTGCGGCAGATAGCAGTGATCGTTTTGTAGAACATTCGATAATTTATGCTCTTATCAACCTAAAAAATTCCGCTCCCCTAATTAGTGCCTTGACTCATTCTTCTTCAAATGTGAGAAAGGTGGCAGTTATAGCGCTTGACCAGATGGATGGGTTGCCTTTACACAAGGAAAAACTTGCACCTTTTCTTGCAAGCCAGAATTCCCAATTACGGAATACCGGAATTTGGGTTGCTTCACATCATGCAGACTGGGCTGATATAGTTATCAGCTTCCTTCAAAGCCGTTTAAGCCCGGCTAATCTGTCTGCCACAGATGCGTCACCAATGCGTGACCTGATGATTACCTTCACGGGAAATAAGCAATTGCAGAATTTCGTAGGTGTACAGCTTGGAAATGCAGCAACTCCTGTAGCAAGAAAGGCTTTACTAATAGATGTTATTAATCACTCGTCAGTGAAGGAAATTCCGATGGTTTGGGTTCAGCAACTGGGCAAACTGTTGCAGGGAGGAGATCCCGAAATTCGTTCGCTCGTACTGGGACTTATTGAATCAAGAAGTATTAAGGCATTAAATGATCAATTAAAACTTATTATTGAGAATCCAAATACCCCTGCCGAGTTTCGACTTAAAGCGCTCAGTTCCCGTCTAAACTCTGACCCGAGACTTTATGAAGCGGAATTCAGGATGGTATTGCAATACCTTGATAAAAAAAATGAATCTCCTATAAGGCAATTAGCAGCGCGTTTGCTGGCAACAGCGAAATTAAGTAATCCACAGCTCCTCAAACTTGCAAAGGAACAAGTAGCACAGACCGATATTTTTCTTTTACCCAATTTGGTGAATGCATTTGAAGGAAGTAGTAATACGGAAGTAGGTGAAGCGCTCGTCACAGCATTGCGTAGCTCCGCAAATCGATTGGATAATATTTCAGAGCAGGATCTGAAAAAATTATTTAGTGAGTATCCACAATCAGTAAAAACGTTGGCCGAACCCCTTATGGCAACATTGAGCCACCGTAATGCTGGCCGCCTTTCCCAATTGCACGCAGTAGAAGCCAAACTTCAAAAGGGGGATGTTGGGCAGGGTCGGAAAATTTTCTTCGGAAAAGCAATTTGTTCTTCCTGTCATGCAATTGGAGGTCAGGGAGGAGATTTTGCTCCTGACCTGACAAACATTGGCCAAATCCGTTCGAGGCACGATATACTGGAAGCGATTTTATTTCCCAGTGCCAGCTTTGCCAGGGAACATGAAACTTCCAGGGTTATTACAAAAACAACCACATACACAGGCATTATTAAGCAACAATTGCCTGAGGCCTTGATTGTATCAATTGCACCCGGCCAGAATGTGCGTGTTCAACGTACAGAAATTACAGGAATTGAACCTCAAAGTATTTCAATGATGCCTCCTGGTCTTGATAAACAACTAAGCCAGGAAGAATTATCGGACTTGATAGCCTATCTTACCTCTCTTCCTGATGGAATGGGTGGTCATGGAAATGAGCATTAATTGCTGCATTATTATAATAAAAAAAACTTTTTTACAAATGAATAAAGTACTTTTTGCCTCTTTTACCTTCCTTTCTTCAATGCTAATTATGGAAGGTTGCTACACCACGAAATCATCTCACACTGACGGAGATCCTATTGATTCAAAAACAATGAAATTATTCAATGGTAAAAATCTAGAAGGATGGTATTCATTTATTCAGTACAGGGGCCGAGACAATGATTCAAAAAAAGTATTTACAGTGCATGACGGATTGATTCATATTTCAGGAGAGGAGTATGGGAGCATCATCACGAAAGAAGAGTACGGAAATTATAAGCTTGTTGTCGAGTTCAAATGGGGTACACATACTTATGCACCCAGAGTGGATAATGCCAGGGATAATGGTGTACTTGTTCATTCTACTGGCGAGGATGGGGGTTATTCCGGTATATGGATGCATTCTATAGAATGCCAGATTATTGAGGGTGGTACCGGTGATTTCCTTGTAGTAGGTGATGGCAGTTCCGCATTTGAATTATCAAGCCCTGTCGCATCGGAAAAGCAAAATGGTACCTATATTTTTAAACCCGGTGGTTCATTGGCAACGATAAATAAGGGCCGCATCAATTGGTTTGCTCGTGACCCGGACTGGAAGGATGTAAAAGGGTTCCGCGGTAAAAATGATATTGAAAAACCTACGGGCGAGTGGAACCACATGGAATGCATTGCAGAAGGCGATAAAATATCAATTTTCTTCAACGGTACTTTAGTTAACCAAGCTGTAAATGTCAAGCCTTCAAAGGGACGTATCCAGATTCAATCAGAAGGAGCTGAAATATTTTTTAGACGGGTAGAAATGACACCCTTGAATACAAAATAACTTTTATTGATAAAAGGTTGTTCATGGCGGGTAGTTCCCTCGTTATATGGAAGTCATTGAAAGTTCTGAAAAAGCAGTTTTCCTTAAAATATTAAGTAATGTGGACAAAAATGGTTGGTAAATAAATTGATTATAGTAAAGAACATTGCTTATCAATTTTAACCGAGATTTTGCAGTAGGATAATTGTATAAACTAAAACCTGTTTGGTATTTAACATTTATAATTTTTCTGATGATCAGCACTGCGAATGCGAGGAAATGCAGATGCATCCATTACGTTACTTTTGTTTCCAAACATACCAGCAATGCTTTAAAATGAACCGATAACAAAAATGGAAAAGGAAGGAACATGTAAAAGTTTCAAAGCGTCAAGTCCGAGGAGGTCACGGATAGTAATCCTGACCCCGGTCGATTTAGCCTACCGTTAGGACACATTTAATTGAAATTCTGTAGCCAGTTGCCAGCCTTGGTAAATAGCTGTAAACTTATCTAATCCTTTCTTTAATACTATGGGGCCGGCTGGTCGTTTACTGTTATAATTTTTCGATCCGCCAAATCTTGCTATTATCCATGTTGCCCACGACAATCTTTTTGGGTTGTTTTTGGGTTGTTTTTGTTTTTACTTTTTCAGTATCTCCTTGTAAAGTACTGTTTATCTGCTCTAAGCACTTAATTTCCCCTTCCTCAAATACCTGTTCTATTGGCTGGCTTTCTTCATTTCTATAAGCTAAGAGCAATTGCATAACCCTTAATGCAGAATTAAGTATCATTACCGTTAACTTTCTGATAGCCCAACCACTTTCCAGTTCACTGGATTCTATCTTAAAACCTTTCTTTTTTAATAACCGGAACAACTGTTCTATGTACCATCTTTGCCTGTAATTATTGACAATCCTTATAGCATCTTTATAGGTGCTTAGCGTATGAGTAGTTAATATTCGCTACAACACCGAAGTTCCTTCAGGCCGTTGCTTCGCGTACTTCCACTGCATGAAGGTCTATTTTATCGGTTATCTCTGTTTTCTTTAATGATTGAGGTTTTGCTATAGCTAATTTACAAAACCTCACTTCTACATTTGCCGTTCTGCTTTCTACTCCTTTGCGAATATCTTTTACCAATTCTATACTATAGGTGCCTGCTGAAAGCTGGGCTGCTAAATGTTCAAATAATTTACCTCCATCAGATAATCTTCTGTTATCACGGCTGCGTATAATTAGCTGCGTTCGTTCATCTGGTATACTTGCAAACTGTTCATATATGTCGCCTTCTCTGTCTTCTATAAATGTAACAGATGCAGCCCTTCGATAAATGTTGCTTGCTTTGCAGGCATGCTTTTATCCATTTGTAGGATTCCTTCTCTTCTATTGGCAGTTTCTTATAATCCCTTTGCTGCTTATCTTCCTTATCTTCATCGCGGTGCCATAGCTGAATATCGGAAAAACCCTGGCATGTTTCACTATGAGCATCCAGCACCAAACTGCCATGAAGAAAAAATCCCAAATCTTCGTTATTTCCCCTTAAACCTATACCAGTGCCACGTTCAATACGATTGCGATGATTGTCCAGATTAATTTCGGTAGTGTCCTGTATCACCAGCACTTCCTTGCCCTCGCATAAATAACTGCTTCTTTCTTTGGCTGTATCTATCAATATCTTTTCCTCTACTTTCTCATTGGACAAAAAACGGTGTGCTGCTTTCTGTTCAGCTTCTGTCATCGTAATCTGTACACTGCTGGAACGGCCAAAATATAATATTGAGGACACTTGTGCTGCTCGTTTATCTAAACGCTTGTCGCTCAACTTGCCCCTGTAATTCTCTTTTTGACTAATACTCATATCGTTTTTGTTATAAAATTAAATGCATATTTGTGTCCTAACGGTAGGTCGATTTAGGAGGGGTATGCGGCAGACTCAGGCAATAAATACCCATTAGAATAGAAGCGCCGGCCGCAATTTTAAAGGAGATGGCAGAAGCTTCAAGCTCCATTTTGCTAATTACCAATCCAGCGATGATCCAGCCAATACTTGTCCATAATTTTACGCTCGGGAATTCTTTTCTGATATAGCGCATTTAGTGGAAGGACATCGAATTGGTTAAAGCCGGCGTTGGCATGTAACAAAGAGTGTAAGCGTTTAAACCCCAAAAGAATTGATCGAACGAAGTAAGGGTGGAGACATAAAATAAAAGGATGCCGCCAGTAATGTGAAGAACCACCAGTATTTTTTCTGTTGCAAAAAACCGGTCGGCGATCATGCCTATAAAAAATGGTGAGATCATTGCTCCAATGGCAGGAGCACCATATGACGAGCCGATCTCAGCCCCTTTGAAATGCAGGATTGTGTCGAGATAAGTCCCATTGTTACGTACCATGATCCCAGATAAAATATTGGAAAACATCATGGCAGACAATTGAAAGCGGATAGATTTGTTCATGGTTTAAATATAAAAGTTATACTTGTCTTTCTCTTCTTTCCAAATATTATTTAATCCAACATGAAGAATTATGCAGAAAGGCAGATTATCAAATTTATCATAGATAATTTTGGTTTCCTGTTACTTTTATTTATATTTATAATACTATTCTTCAGAATAATACTATTCTTCAGAAAATGAATTTGTAGAGGCGGGTATACATCAAATTAATTTTGTTTCCAAATAATTAAACTGTTTATCTAATGAAGGCTGTAGAATATCGTCTTCCACAAGAGTTTGATAAATCATTTATTGTATTTAAAGAAAAAGGCAAATTCTTTCCTTGTCCCTGGCATTATCATCCCGAATATGAATTAGTATTAGTCACTAAAAGCACAGGCGTTCGGATGGTTGGGGACAATGTAGGATATTTTGATGAGGGAGACCTGGTATTTTTAGGTCCGGTATTACCACATTTATGGATAAACGACCCAGAATATATTAATGGGCAAGCCAATACTTTAGCCGAAGCAATTGTTATCCATTTCGTTGACAGTTTTCTTGGAGAGAACTTTTTTGAAATCCCAGAAATGAAACCGTTAAAGAATTTTTTAACACTATCAAAGCACGGGATGGAAATTAAAGGCAATTCAAGGGAAAGAATAAATGCTTTGATGAAGCAAATGCTACATATGAACGGTATACAGCGAATAGCAGCACTGTTTACAATTTTCGATATTCTTTGCAGTAGTGCTGATTATGAACTTTTAGCAAGCCCTGGCTATTTAAAACATAGCCAATTAAATTGTACAAATCGCTTCAGCAAGGTTACAGCTTACATTATGAAAAATTTTGATCAAGATATAACTCTGAAAGACATTGCTTCTATAGCAAATATGGCTGTCACTACTTTTTGCAATTTCTTTAAGGAACACTACAGAGTAACATTTGTTGAATATTTAAACATTGTAAGAGTTGGCCATGCTTGTAAATTTTTAAGTGAACGGGACGAAAATGTAGTTGAAATTGCCTACAAATGCGGCTTTAATAACCTGGCAAATTTTAACAGGCAATTTAAAAAGATTAAAAAAATGACACCAAGTGAATATCGGAGAACATTAAATGCGAACATCCCTCAGTCAATATAAATGAAAATTAAACAGATTATATTTTGAGTTTGAGTTTTTCTTAGTTTTTTTACTGATTGCGAAAGCGGCTTTGCTATTTGCTTTTATACAGAAGCACAGAAAAATAGCATTCCTACTGTTGTAACTTCGAAAGGGGTTCCATTAGCTTAGTCTATAGATTATTGTTTCAAAGGATCAAATACATATTAAAGTGTATTGAATTTTATAATAAAAAAACACTTTATTTTCAAATAGCAGGGATCTTAATGGGGCTTGAATTCATCAGAATGATAAAAATTAAATTGTACACTATCTTTTATGACTGCTTTTCAGCATCGTGACGCCAATGCCTGCCATCATAGTATTTTTAATAAAATTTCCGTTCCTGAGGATTGTTATCGAGCCACTTCATGTAAGCTTCTCTAATAGGATTTGTCCACTGCGTATCTACATCAGCTGCGCTATATATTCCCTTTGAAATCATTGCATGTCCAAACCTATCTTTAGATGCGATAAATTCTGCAGTTTCAATTACCATTAACAGACAGAATGCGAAATGCTAATGTGAAGCTCAACCCGGTTGATAAATATTGAGGTAGTTCCTTTCCAAATAAAACCAGGTTTTTCTGTCGTGGCATATTGTTCTCCTTTTATGCTTATGGCAGGGCAGTTACGGCGAACTACCTGCCTGTCAGGCCAGACCTCGACTCAACCATATCTGCTCGGGCGGAAAAGGAGGGAAGGACCGGCAGGTATCTTCACTGGCCTATTAACATGCTTACCAAAGGAGATGTTTATGTTGCCAACAATAATGGAAGAGTCGGTTCTTTGATAGGTGACAACGGAGAGGATTTGTTGCTTACTTGAAAAAAAACAGGGCCCAGATGTTCTCCAAAAGCTAAAATGCTGTCAATAAAAGCTTTTGTCTCATCTGCTATATTCTGGAAGGAAGCTGTAATGACTTATTTTTTGAGGCACCTTGGGACAAAAAAGAAAACGTTTTCCATCAGTCGTATCAGTCCAGTTTTTTATCTCTTCTGATGTATAGGTTTTGTAATGAGTAGCATTTAATTCTACAGAGTTGAAATATTCGGAATAGTACTGTAGAAGGTTTTTTTCTTTGGTTCCTGTTGGGTAAACTTCCCCCACCCATTCCTTTCTTCCCCAACCATTAGCTCCAAAGTAAATCTTTAGAGGTTTTCTGCCTTGTCTTAGTATTTCGTGGTTCATTGCAGGCTCCTTAGGAAAGGCATTTGCCATGATAAAATAATTATTTGAGTTTATTGCTAATGTAATTAGTAATGCTTATTAACTTTACTACCGATAAAAACCTAAAAATATTTCGCACAAAATAAATTACTCGACAAATCTATTCAGCAAATATTTACCTACAATGATCAAACTATAATTTGACCTTTACTCCTGAACTTTATTCCGAGAGACGGACTTAATTTTACCTTCAATTGTTAATCTTAAACTAACTGCTCTAATAAACTATTAATATTATATTGGCAAAGATTATAGCTACAATTGTTGCCGCCAACAATCCTTTCAGACCCTTGCACTACATCATATTTTCAAATAAGCTTAAAATAACTTAGAAAAAAATTAATATACGCTTATTTGCTAATGTTATTTTTATTGACTATTTTACTACTTACAAATTACGCTAATGTAGAAAAATTAATTTTGTTTCCTGTTAACTTTAATTACTATTTTGTCGGCAATGGTATTAGGTCAACCTCCGGTTTCAAAAGAAGAAATTACAGAAAAGATTCGTCATACATTAAAGTTTTCAGATAATACCATCATCAAAACACCAGAAAGATCTTAAAATTTCTTCTGCTTTTCCTCGTGAATGGACTTTCTAAAAAGAGCACTTTAACCATTCTCCACGGGAAACTGATAGAAACTTTTAAAAATAAATTAAGATGAAAATATTACTGCTTCTTACAACTTTAGTGATGGTTTTTTTATTTGCAAAAGGACAAAAAAGGTCAAATGTTCTGGTCGATGCTGGAGTTTTCTCATTTACTAATACCTCACATACTCTTAGTTATACGTCCCGAAATTTTACAAAGGTAATAGGTTCAATAGTTTACAGTTACGGGTTAAAGGAAAAATTTGCTATTGGTTTAGGAATTGAAGTGGGACAAATTCCGCAACCAATAATTAGTAAGGACTAAAGATGCTGTTAGTATTGCTCCTTTTGTCGATATTAGGTATTATATCGGGAAGAATAAAAAGCTTTTTTTTCCTTTGTTTCAGACAGGATACAACCTATATAACAAAAAGAGCATTTATAGAGATTGGGGGTATTTGTATAATAGTAAGTTGTCTTCAGTTGCACAATTTGCTGTGGGAGTTGGATATTTGCGGTCTATCCGGGAAAGCGGTGCTGGGCCATTTATACAGTTAAAATTTGAAGATCAAATATTTAATGCTAAGGTCCAAACTTCTTCAAGTACACCTCCTGTTAATACAAGTACCGCTAATATAAATTATAGTTTATTGGGTGCTGTTGCAACTATTGGATTAAGGTTTTAAACTTAATTGTTCCTAAAAATCTTAAATGCGGCAATAGGCCTTTTATAGTTTTTTAAAGGGCTTTTAGGCCATTCGTCCCTATAGTTTAAGAACACATGCTAACCGTTAGCGTTATATAGGTAATGATGTATAATACAACAGCAACTTTTACCGCTGTTGTATAAACCGAACTGGAGTGAGTTGAATGAAAGGGATGAAAATGTAATTAAATGACACTTCCTTTAAGCTGAAATAAAAAATGGGCTGACAAGGCAGTAGCAAGAGGTTTTCTTTTTTGTTTCAAGTTTCTACAGTATAATCTTTATAATGGGTTGCATTTAATTCTATAAAATGACGTAGGTAATATTGAAGAAATTCTTTTTCCGGAGTTTCTATCCCGTGTTTCCGCATTCTGGTACATGTATCTATTTATTTTGTCTTTTAAAGGCTTTGTTATCTTATCCTTATAGTTAGGCAAGAAATAGGTCGAGTAAATCTTATACCCTTCCGGTTGCGATGCTGCCAGATAGAATTTCTTTTTATGTTCATCATTGTTCCAGTCATACAAGAACCGGTTGCTATCCTTTTGAATTGAATTAAAGTGAGCGTTGGCCTTAGCTATGTCATTGTAGTGGGCTATTAGAAAATAACCTTTTATATTCCCACCAAAGTGATTAAAAACTCTCATATAAGTATTGCGAACAAAATAATGACAGCACCTTTAACGGTTGCCTCCAAAACATCTTTAGATTACCAGCCCTCCTGCTTTTTAATTAATTAATTATAATCAAGTTATTTAGGTAATTTGTGGAAAAAATATGAAAAAAATTTTATTTTTCATTTCCATAGTTGCAATGTTTTCTGGTTCTTATGCTGAAATTAAAAATTCAACAATAGCCACATTCAGCGGAGGCAGTAACTGTAATGCATGTAAGAACTGTAAGTATTGTAAGAATTGCGCAAAAGATGGTGGTACCTGTAGCGTGTGTAAATGAAATGATAGGAATTAAACGTAGGCATGTTAAATTAAAAAATGTCTACCTTTTAACACCTAACCCAAGAAATTGAATCCTTAAGGTTAGAAGGAAAATTTGTGTAGAGAATTTCAGGAACATTAAAAATTAAGTTACGTCAGATGGACACAGACGTTTATGGAGGTTTTCATGAAAAAAGATGTAATAAGGTAGAACTCCTGTTATAGAAAGAGTAAGCCTGGTAGAGGAAAATGTTATATAATTATAATTATCTTCTTTTCTTTCTGCAATAATTTCTGCCTCACGCCAAGTATAGAAATCTCGTGATCTTCTTTTAATAAAACAAATTGATCATTTGTCATTAAATTTTTTATAATCAGAAGGGGTAATTATGAGAAATATTGCTTACTTCCTGCGTTTTGTCAACTTGCGATTGTTAATGTACTTGCTTAATTAGTTAATGAGTTTAAGTGATCGCGTATTTACATCACTTACAATCTAATCTTAATTGAAGCGGCGGGAAAAAGAATAAGAACTTTACTAAACCCTCGAATAGCTGATGCTCCTTCCATTTTCAAATAGGCTGTTGCTGACCTTGCCCGCCTTTTATTTTTGCCGGAAGCAATAAAAAAGGGGACGCTACTAATGGCCGACAGTGCACCAACGACAACAAAGGCACCTTTAATCACTAAATCATCGAAGGAGCCAGGTCTTGCGGGAGGGTCAACTAAATACGCTGTTGCTATTAATGCAGTACCTCCTCCTAATAAAACCCACCCTACTGTTTTTTGATTTTTACTTCTTTTTAGATAATCCTTGCCTGTTAAGGATTGGCTAAATAAACTGGTTGAAAGAACCAAGATATTACGCAAATAAGAGTTTTCTTCATAATAAAAAGTTTGAGGTTTTCTTTTATCGATCAAATTGTTTTAATGCAAAAAGTACTACATTATTTCGTAAATATCTATATTTTCTAAATAGGATTTAAGTTGATTTGTACTATTAAAAGAACGCAGTTTATTAATTTTATTTTCAGTCGCGTAAAAAGAAAATACAGCCTTTTCATCTTCTTATAAAGTATTAAACTGATAAAGTGTCATTGCAAAACGTTATTGGAAAAGGTTTATAAGTTATATATTGGTTAGAAACAGTAGTAGTTCCATAAATAGAACTCTTTTTTATTTTATACAACTTTTATACCGCTGGCAGACGTTCAGAATAAAATTCTGCTAATGAGCGTGGAAGAATATCAACAGAAAAGGAAGTTTGACAAAACACTCAGAAAATCCTTCTCTACCTGGTGCCGGTTGTTATTTCTAAATTCTGTGATGCCCATATTCCTTTAGTTGATCTTCACAGGCCTTTTTTAGCCTTATCGAAAACATATTCGCGAACAGGTTTTGACAAATAAAATTTTATTTGTACTTTACCTTAAATAATAATACATCTATGGAACTCGGAGATAATCCTTCTAATTGGAAGTGGGGAATTTTTTATTATAACAAACAGGACAATCGATTATTTCCTCCTAAAAGATATGGTTTCGGGTGGACTATTAATTTTGCTAATCCAAACTCAGTTTTCTTTTTTGTGGCTATACTAATTTTAATTTTTGCTTACAACTTCTTTTATCACGGCACCAACTAAATAATCTTTTCATCGGGCTTTTTGGTTTAACCAGTCCCTACCCGTAGGAGGGCGAACTCCTAAGAACCGAAAAGGGCCTTACTTTGACTATAATTCTCCAAAGTATAGGATGATCTTAAGCTTTTTTAATCAACAAATAGCTCAATCCCGGATCACCTAATATCCTCTCCATCTCTGCCTGAATAATCTCCTGCACGTCCTGCTTAATCGTTAAATAATTCCGCTGCACCATTGCATTATCAAGCTTACGAATAACAGGAATTTCTTTGTAGCTTTCCTGTTCCTGCTTCAAAGCATCATGGTCATTTAGTATTTCGCAATGAAAAGTTTTAAGTTCAATTTTGTTGTCGGGATCATCAGCTACCATACCCACAAATTCACCTGAAGAAAGGGCTGAAATTTTTGATGGTGGTACTGCAGATTCTAATTGTTTGGAACGGCTGATTGAAGTATCTAATCTGTTAATTGAAAGACTTTCACGATCCTGCATAATCTTTCCAAAACGTTCACTGAGCTGTTTCGCAGTATCGCCGGTTACCTGCCCGCTAACGATATTGCCGGTGATGTTCATAATTACATCTGCCTGTTCTTTGCCATAATCTTTGCGAAGTTGACTAAAATCCTGAACACCCAAGCAAGTAGCCACTTTATTGCTCCGCGCAGTCGCAATAAGACTATCCATATTATTAAGATAAATGGTTGGAAACTCGTCGAAAACAAGGCTACTTTTTTGTTTTCCCTTTTTGTTCACCAGCTTAACTAACCTTGTTACATAAAGCGATAAAACTGCTCCGTAAATCTGTATTTTTTGTGGATTATTTCCCATGCAAACAATCTTTGGTCTATCAGGATTATTGATGTCCAACATAAAATCGTTCCCTGATAAAACGTAATACAATTGTGGTGAAGAAAGCCTTGCCATAGCCACTTTAGCGGCAGCTATTTGTCCTTCTAATTGCTCCATTACATCATTCAAATATGCATTAACAAAGGGATTAATTAATACATCAATTTCCTTTTCTGTTCTAAGTGCTGTAAATAAGCTATCATAATCTACCTGCATTAGCTCTATGACATGAGGTAGAGTACAAAATTCACCATCATTATATTTTCGAAGATACCAGATAATAGCTGTTAAAAAATTGATGGGAGATTCAACAAAGAAGTCACCCTGCCGCTTTATCCATTCCCTCTTCAACCCCATCAAAATAGTGCGTGCAGATTCTGCTGCGTCTGTAATGTCGCTCATTGTTGCATGGTCAAGAGGATTGCAGCGATGGCTACGGGTAAGATCATCAAAATTGATAACATAAAATTCTGGCTGAACAGGATATTTGCTCCTATACTTTAGCCATGTGTTATACACAATTTTTGATAGATCATCAAACTTGAAATCATAGACGAACATTGTAAAACCCTTCTTGATATGTTGTGTGATAACATGGCGGATAACGAAGTAAGATTTACCCGCTCCGGGCGAACCCAAAACCATCAAGGCACGAAACGGATTGATAATATTTATCCAGCTTTTTCGCCTCTTTCCTTTCAAGTTATATTGCGCAGGGAGGTTAATAGAATACTCATTTTCCAACAGTCTTTCTTCTTGTGGGAAGGTTTTATTTTCCTTGTTGAAAATGTCTTTGCTGTTTAACTTTTGCTGTATAACACGGGATAGTAAAGTACCTCCTGATAAGACTAACATAAAGCCAGTGGCTGTAATCCCTATGTAAAGCATTGCAGTCGTTGTCAAGGCAATTTTAGGGAGCAAAGAAAGGTAACTTAAAAAGTATATCAATAGCCCCGCAATGAGATAAGCAAAGGCTGTTTTATAGTTTAATTTCTCATCCTTTCTACCTCTCACTCCCATCAGAGAAATGGTTAAAAATCCCAAAGCAAAAAGCTTAGAAATATGAAAGTTGTTAAACAATCCTGTGTTGCGGATGTTGCCCATTAGCCTGTCAGTAAGGGTTACTTTAAGATGCCACTGTTCAAAAGCAGTATAGCAGTAATAGTAAAAGTGTAATACTAAAATTGCTATGCTGATTAGCCTGGTCATATCCAGGATCTTTCTTAGCGCCTGTTCGTTTTCTCCTGTTTGCATAACTGTAATATTTAAGACTAAAGACGTTGGGTGATACGCTTCTTGCGTTTCCTTCCTCCCTTTTTGTTTAGTTGATGAGGAACAAATCCAGATGTATGTTCCGGCTGTAATAAGGTTTCCAAAAGGTCAATACCTTCCTTATCTTGCAATGTTGCAGGTACTAGCTTTTGTTCGTCTGGTACTAATGTTTTTGATGAAGGTTGTTTAACAAAGTCCTGTTTTTGTTCAGGTGTTTTTTGGGGCTCATTGCACCTTCCTAATATGCCTTTTGCGCTGTACTGTTTGCTTATCACGCTTCCATTAAAAACACATTTTGTCCGATGGTCAACGTAGGTAAGACCGTAAATAATTCCATCCGCATTTTGCCTTAAAACCGTATTGATGCCTTCTTTTTCAAGTGTCTTTATTAAGCTATCCAAAGACTGTTTCGGCTGTTTAAGAAATGCTAGATCAATGGTATTCTTAACCCTTGCTTTATGTGACAGCCGGGCAGCTTCATTAAGGGGAAATCTTTCTTCTAGATATTTTAAAGTAGGTTTATTATAGAAAGAGCTGGCTTTAATAGGAACCCCAATACTATTGCCTGTATCATCGAGGATACGGTAAAATAGCCCCTGATGCTGATACACTCTTGAACTTTCGCTTCCCCTGTCAGCCATCACATTATACTGCTTCAATACGGCATTCAGCTCGGGCAGGGATGTATACTTATACGTATTCAATACTGCATCCAGTACATTAGCTATTGCTCTTCTTGAGTCAGACTTGCCATACTGAACCTTTTGTGTATAAGCTGATTTAAGTTCGTACTGCTTCATTTTCATGTTGTCCGCTTTCACTAAGCCATATGCTATCTCAATTTCCTTACGTGCTTTTTCTGACTGATTTAGACCTATATTTTGTGTGTCTATCCGACTGCTGTCAGCCCGAACTTTTACCGATACAATATGAATATGCGGATGTCCGGCATCGAAGTGTTGGTACACCAAATAAGGCTGCTCACCAAAGCCTATTTTTTGCATATAGGTGTCGGCGATTTCTTTCAATTGCTCATTAGAAACTTTCTCAGAAGGGTCAAAATTGAGTGAAACATGAACGCTATTTCTTGTAACATTTTCATTTAATGCAGCTTGGTTAAGCAGCCTGTTCAGCTTATAATTGAAGGATAATTGTTTAACATCCATCGGGTAGCTAGAGGCTGAAATTACATTCTGCCACACCTTCCTTCACCTTGTTTTCATTGTAGTTTAAAATACGATGAATGGAATGTCCTGTTTTAATTACCGCAACCATTTTTCACCCATTTTTTGAATGTGATATTTTATTTCATCCACTTTGTTTAGGAGGGTTTGTTTCTCCAATTCGTGGTTAATTAGCCAGCTCCTGAACTCTGCAATTTGATGCAGCGTATGAAGTTTTTTTACTGCCTGATTGAAGTTATTCCCGATGCCATTTAACTCATTTCTAAGCCGCATCATTTCTGCCATATAGTCATCTAATGATTGGTTGCGGTAGGTAGTTACGATGGGCTTTTCAAAGATGCTTCGGCGTACATAATCACTTAATTTCCGACAGGTACTGGTTTTCCATTTTTTTTCAATCTGCTCGTATTCCTTGAGGGTAAGTCTTAGCCCGATAATACGGCTTCTTTTTGTGTTTGTCTGTTCCATCACTTTAACATTTTCACGTTTACAAATTCTGTTTTGCTTTACTGTGTCCCCGACTACGACTTCGGAGTAAATGGCGGCAAGATGCGGTTGTTTAACAACCGGACATCTTGCCGATTGCTGAAAGGAGCAATCTTACCGCTTTTGGAAAGTCCTTTAAGCTTTTCCTAACTATTAGTGATATATTTTAAGTATCTATCAAGTGCTTACTAAATAGTGATATATGATGACCTTGATGAAGGCGATATTCTTAAAGCTTGTATCGGAGGTTTTTCTTTTGGGCTTTTCCAAAGTTTACCAGCCAATCGTTAAGATCATTATGGTTCTGGTACAAGCGGCTTTCATCCTTATATTTGTTACTTAAAGACAGAGCATATTGGCTGCAATTTTGTCCGGTTTTATCCCGGTCTAAATATAGTCTGATGATATCATGCTGCTCCATAATAGGGCGAGCTTTCTCAAAGAAAGCAGCCGAATTCAAGATTACAAAGTCACTTTGAATTTGCGATTGACTTTTATTGATTGCTATGAAAGAAAGGAAGTCTATAAAGCCTTCAAAAACAGTTGTTTCCTTAGCCTCATTGTTAAACGTTGTAATGTCTTTTGGAGAGCTGCTGGCTTTAAAATATGGATTGCGAATTTCATAACCACCGGAATTATTTTTAAAGCCGATACCAAAATATTCTTTGCCGTTCAATTGATATTTTACTTCTCTGCAATAAGATTCAGCAAGATCAATAGGTATCCTTCTTTGTTGTAAATAGCGTAATAAGGAGAAGGAAGAAAGCGACTTATCCTGAAGAATATTTATTTTGCTTTCTGCACTACTGTTAAGCTGTTCTTGTAAGTGAATTGCCAATGGCTTTTTAAAAGAAAAATTACTGCTTAATTGAAGCAGGAACTCTCCGACTGTACAGTTGTTATATAAGATCGCAAAGTCAATGATGTTACCACCTTTGCCTAGACCGTGATCATACCACCTGTTCAATTTTCGGTTTACCTTAAAGGACGGTGTTTTTTCTTCGCGTAAAGGTGATAAATACCAGTAATCTAAGCGCCTGATCTTTGCTGGCTCATATCCTAATTTAGACAAGTAATCTACCATGTCTGTTTGCCTGGCTTCTTCTATAGAAAGCCTTTGTTCTCTGAAACTCATAACCACATATTTTCAATTTCACAATTCAGATACTTCGGATACGAAGTTAAACAAGCGTTATGGGTTCAACCTATCCTCACCATATTTTGATGAGGATAGTATAAGCAGTTAAAAATAAATTTGTATAGTTAAGATTGAATAATTAAAACGTAAAAATTATGCTTACAACAACTGATGTAGCCAAAGTGTACGATACTATATTGAGTATCCCTGGCATGAATGAAACAGTGAAAATAGATATGAAGATCTCACGTAAAAATGTACTGTTACTAAATAGCGTTATTAAACGGGGTTTATCCGTGAAGAACGATGATAAGTCATCAAGTCTTTTGGCTAACATACCGGAAGAAACCTTGCAGGAATTGAATGTTTTTGCTGATGATTGTTTAACAAAGGCAGGGTTGACAGAATTGAGTGAAAAGCTTAATTCTTTAAACTCAGGAAAATAAATTCGTTAAGGTTTTTGTTGGATTACCCATACGTCTTCAAATCAGATATCCTGTATGTTATTTTCTATAGACCATTAGCTAAATGCAAATACAAGTGAAGCTGTATAATATATTATTATCCCATTCTTTCAGGCGATATTAAAGAAATCTAAAGCTGTTGTAAGTTTAAAGATATTATTTGCTTAGTACTCAAATCCCAATAATGAATGGACACGGATATCATTCTTTTAAGTTAAACTATTTGACCTGTTCTGCCCGGGTTGAAATAGCGCAGGTAACAAATTACTATCAATACTTATAAAAGAAGGTGAGAGTCTGTTGGGAGCTTTTGATTTTCCTTTAATTCATGCAAAGTCTTCAATAGACTTTGCTGCGAAAAATTGAAACGATTGAAGTTATTACAAAATTCAAATACTAATTTATTGTATTTCGTATTCATAGAGTTTAGCACTTTTAAGAAAGCTGAAGTGATCTTTATGTGCCCAAAGGCTAATGCCAAATGCTAAAATAGCCAATACACAGGCTGTAGTGTTAGAATTTTTTTCTAAATATTGTCCTGCTAAGAAGGCAGCAGATGCCCAAATAATCGAGAAGAGAATTGAAAATAAGTATCTAAAAGTTTTGTTGGCAAAGAATAAAAAAAAGAATGACAAGACTGCTGCTATCCCAATTAATAATCCTATAGCTGGATCAACTTGTAAATAATGAAATGATAAGAAACCTAGTACAGCGGCAGCCATTAAAACTTCTATAAATAGAATTCTATTCTGCCTTTTTCGGATAATATATTTAGCCGCCATTTCTATTTTATTTTAGATAAATTACCTTTATGTAAAGGTAAAAAAAGTATCTGGTTTTTTTTAATATTTGATGTAGAAATTATAGTATTATCCTAAATACTTTAGGATAATTTCTTTCCTGTTTTATCTGTTTTAAAGCTTCGTCGCAGCTCAATTGTTTTTTGTTGTTACACCCTAAAAACAGGAGGGTAAATATTAATATGGATAAGGACTTCAAAGATTATAATTTTATTATAAATTTAAAAAATAGTAGTTGTTATTAGCATTGAAGAAATATTTTTTTCTATTTTAAATTTTTAGATATTTAAGCAAGGCAGTGTTCCAACCTCTCTTTCCATTTCTTCCAATCAGGCATCATCTTATCCTGCAAATTGTAAAATGCTTTAGTATGTTTATGTTAAACGAGAAGACATAATTCATGAATCATTACATATTCAATACTTCCTTTAGGGGCTTTAATCAATTCTGCATTTAAAATTATTTTACCTGCTTTTGTAAAACTGTCCCATCGTTTTGACATCTTACGAATAAGTAGTTTTGGTCAGCGTATTTTGTATCTCGTAAACAACGGAAATATTTCATGTAGAAGTGTATTGATTACTACATCAGCTTTCTGTTTATACCATTGTTCTAGCCGCCTTTCAATATCTTCTGTGTTATGATCGGTAGCATAGATAATAAATGCCATCTATATGCCATAATATTAGCAGTATCGGAAGCAATTATGTTGAGCTTGTATTGTCTGCCTAAGTACAAATGTGTTTCACCGTTGACAAATTTTCTTTCTGGTGTTGACGGCTTAAATGAATTTAAGAAGTCTTGCTGCTTCATAATCCACGGGGCTTTTTCTCTTATCTTGTGTATAACTTCATTTTCATCTGAACTTGATGGCGCAGATATTTCAACAGTAGCATCCGGATATACTTTAACACCTAAAGATTTTCTGTTCTTAAACGATAAGCTATGACTAATTCTCCTGGCGTTTGTTTCAGTCATGATTGGTTGGGTTGTGAATCTTGTGCAGTATTCAGTTGGTTTAATGGGTAGCAGTATGGTAAACTCTCTCGGCAGGTATCCAAATGCAATTAAACATGAGATGTCCGCAGAGTTTTGAACAATAGTGAGTGAGTGACCGGTTCGAATCCGGTGCCAGCCGCAAAAAGCCTCGATAAATCGAGGCTTTTTAAATATACTGATGCAAGATGTATACTATTCTTTTGAACAAAAAAAGGGGCTTAAAGCTGGCGTCATTTGCAAATTTAAGAACACTGCTCTCTATTAATAATATTATATGAGAAATTCCCTAAGGAAATTTGTACTATCGTAAAAATAAAACATAACTTATTTTTAAATTGGTGGCCATGCAAGATGTAAGTAATTATCCGGAGATAATTAACAAGCTTAAGAAAGAAGTGGAAGCTGCAAGATTAAATGCCGCTTTTACCGTTAATAAACAGATGCTGGTTTTATACTGGCGTATCGGTAAAATTATCCTTGAACAGCAGGAAAGTCAGGGTTGGGGCGCTAAAGTTATCGACAGACTTTCTATTGATCTAAGAAAAGCCTTTCCTGATATGAAAGGATTTTCTTCACGGAATCTTAAATACATGAGGGCTTTTGCTGAAGCTTATTCGTTATTTGTGCAAGAGCCACTTGCACAAACGCCTTCAATTGTGCAAGACCCGCTTGCACAAATTACCTGGTATCATCATATAACACTGCTTGATAAGGTTCAGGATGAAAAAGCAAGGTTGTTTTATATAAACAAAACTGCTGAAAATGGATGGAGCAGGAATGTAATGGTTCATCAATTAGAAAGTAAGCTGTACGAGAGACAAGGGAAAGCCGTAACCAATTTCAAAAACACCTTGCCCGCAAATCAGAGTGACCTGGCAAAAGAAATTCTTAAAGACCCTTACAAGTTTGATTTTCTTAGCCTGTCAGAAGAATACCTTGAAAAGGATCTGGAAGAGGCACTGATAAATCATATAACAAAGTTTCTGCTTGAATTAGGAGCAGGATTTAGTTATGTGGGTCGTCAATATCCTGTAGAAGTGGGAGGAAAGGATTATCAAATTGATCTTCTTTTTTATCATCTTAAGCTTAGGTGTTTTGTAGTAGTTGAACTAAAGAAAGGAGAATTTATTCCTGAACATGCAGGTAAATTAAACTTCTATTTAAATGCAGTTGATGATTTATTAAAGCATCCTGCTGATAGCGCTTCTATAGGAATTCTTATTTGTAAAGAAAGAAATAAGGTAGTAGCAGAATACGCTTTGCGTGGTATTGATAAGCCGATTGGTATAGCGGAATATGAACTTACCCAAGCGATACCTGAAAAGCTGAAAGGCAGCTTACCTACGATTGAAGAAATTGAAAAGGAGTTGGAATAGGAACTTGTAAGATTAAGGATAAAAAAGGGGTTTAAACCAGCCCCTCATCTGCAAATGAAAATATCCTTCATTACTTACTATCAAATGATCCAAAAGCTTTATCTCAAGAAATTGGCCACCATTTTTTATTTTCTGAGTAAGTTCTTCATCCTGCCTGCTTGGTTTAAGATTGCCTGACGGATGATTATGACTTATAATAATTGCACAACAATTAGCTTTAAGTGCTGCTGCAAATATCACTCTTGGATCAGCTACAGTTCCTGAAATTCCACCTGTTGATACATCATAAATGCCTAAGACTTTATTGGCTTTATTTAAAAACAACACTTTAAACTGCTCTACAAATTCAATCTTGTTTTCATCCCAGGAGTTTATAAGAACCTGGTAAGCGTCTTTTGAAGATTCAATTTTAGGACGGTTAGAAGCTTTTACTTTTGATTTATAAATCAGTTCAACTTCAGATACTTCGTATAATGCTGATACATCCCTAATGGTTTCCATAACTCATAATTTTAAAGATTAAGAAATTAATTATGGAGCATCACCTGGCTTAGGGCAATCAAGCAAAAAAGGAAACGGAATAAATGAAGGCTTTTGTGGGAGGGCTTTGTGTTTATGCCGTAGTCTTTCTTTGCGCTACAGCAGCCCTAAGCCTAACTTTGTTTGAATGATTAATGATTAATTCTTCGATAGTTTTTTATATTCTCGAATTCTAACATTTTCGCCTACGCAAGTACCTTTGTCGACAAAATCAATGAACATGGAATTAGGCGTTGGAATGTTTGGCGATTTGAACATCAACAGCAAAGGGGAATTGCAACCCGTTCAACAGCGGTTGCAGGAGTTAATCGAAGAAATCAAATTGATGGACGAAGTCGGGTTGGATTTTTTTGGTATCGGCGAGCATCACCGTCCTGACTATGCCGTGTCTACACCCGAAATTATTCTGGCGGCTGCAGTAACGGTTACAAAAAATATCAAGTTGGGAAGCGCCGTGTCAGTTCTAAGTTCGTCTGACCCGGTTCGGTTGTACCAAAGCTTTGCGACGGTTGACCTGATCTCCAACGGTCGGGCCGAACTGATAGTAGGCCGGGGAAGTTTTACAGAGTCCTTTCCGCTGTTTGGTTACGACTTGGTGGATTATGATGCGCTATTTGAGGAGAAACTGAACCTGCTGCTGCAAATCAACAAACACCAACCGGTCACATGGAAAGGTCAGTTCCGGGCAGCCCTCGACAACCAGGAAATTTTGCCGCGTGCAGTGAACGACCGCCTGAATATCTGGGTTGCAGTTGGTGGCACACCGGCATCGGTGCTTAGGGCTGGAAGATTAGGCCTGCCCGTGATCTTTGCCATCATTGGCGGCAACCCTGCTCATTTCAAACCCTTGTTCGATTATTACCGGGAGGTGTACGAGCATTTTGGTCACAAGCCCGATGTGCTGCAGGTGGGTGTGCACATGCATTCTTTTTTTGGTGAGAAGAGCCGACAAACTGCAGATGAATACTACCCGCTGTACTCTGGCCAGATGAATCGCATCGGTCGCCAAAGAGGGTGGCCTCCCTATCAGGCACAGCAATTTGAACAAGGACGAGGAGAACATGGTCACTTATTGATTGGCGATGCTAATGAAGCTATTGATAAGATATTAAAAATGCACGAACTCTTTCGCCTTACCCGTTTTTCCGCCCACATGGATGTAGGTGGCCCCCCGCACCAATTGTTAATGAAATCTATTGAAATCTTTGGAACGAAGATCGCTCCAAAGGTGAGAGAGGCATTAAGGAAATAGATTTGTTTCTAACGCTTTCCTCAGTGATAGTGACTGATAAACTTAATTTGTGTAAAAGCTATGCGAACGGAAGCGGCTTGTATGCATTGAAGGAAGGAGCGAAAAAGTGAAATATTACAATAAATCTTAAAAGGTGTATTATTCTGAAAAATGAGGGATATCGTATCACTTTCAAAAGTGTTTTCTGTACCAATACTTTTTGCTTCATGATAAGGAACAATAGGAGTTTCATAAATACCATTGGCTCTTCGCCGGAATTCAAAACCATTTTTGCCTAACAAGTTAGTCATCATTTCAACTGGTATCTGGCTAAGAATTTGGATAGTCTCTACACCCATACGTCTTAACAGTTCACTTGTTTTTGCTCCCACCATCGGCATTTTTTCAACTGGCAACGGCGCCAAAAAGCATTTTTCATTTCCAAATGGAATTTCAATCTGGCCATGAGGTTTTACTTCATTGGTAGCCACTTTACTGATTAATTTGTTGGAAGCAAGAGCATATGAAATATTTAATCCGCTCTCCTTTTCAATTTTGTTTCTAAGGTGAATTGTGTATTGCGAGCAACCAAAGAACTTATCCATTCCACTCATGTCAATGTAGAATTCGTCCATGGAGGATTTTTCAAAAAGCGGCACCTGGTCTGCCACAATATCTGTAACAAGTCTTGAATATTTTGAATAGCTGTCCATATCTCCACGAACAATGAACAAATCAGGACAAAGCCTTTTAGCAAGTTTTACTGACATTGCGCTTTTTACCCCAAACTTTCTTGCTTCATAACTGCATGATGCAATTACACCCCGGTCGCTGCGGCCGCCAACTACAATAGCTCTTCCTTTCAGGCTGCTGTTTTTTAAACATTTCAACAGAAACGAAAAAGCTATATCCAGGTCGAAATGAGCAATATTTCGGTTTGAAGTTTTAATAATCCTTGCTTTTCAAAGTAAAATTACTAAAAATATTAGCAATCATGATTTTGAATTTTTTTTGGCTACCCAACAAGCCCTAAAAGAGGTATGGCATGTTTTTATTGAATTAAAAATTATATCACAAACAATGGCTACCAGACCAATAAAGAGTGTAAAAGATATAATTGAAACAGCCCGTAAAGCTGAACTTGGGCAGGAACCGGAACGTGCGGCAGAATTATATGAACAGTTAATTAAGGATGATCTTGTGAATGAATTTGCTTATGACAGATTAATGGTACTTTATCGAAAATCTAAGCAATACAAGGATGAATTAAGAATTATAAATGCAGGTATAAAAGCTTTTGAAAATTTGTATAAAACAAAATCAAAACATTCAGGAAGCAGGAAAGTTGCTGAAATAAGCAATGCACTACTAAAATCTACAGGTCTGGCAGATAAAAAAGGTAATCATCTTTACGACCCTGAACCTATTGGTAAATGGAGGAAAAGGAAGTCGGTGATTGACAAAAAACTTAAAAAGTGATTTATAGTAAAGTAATTCGACAAGGGCAAAACTTACGCTCTTTTTCCAGTTTGTAAAATTATTGACCATTTAATCTACAGGTTTCATGAATCCAGCCAAAGGAAATTTGCGATTAATAATCATTAATAGATGCAGTTAGTCATTAACTTTTTTGCGACACCGGATAAATGCAGCGTAATAATTTCTTGACATTTGTCAAGTTACAGTTCAAAAAAAAGGGTTTAATTTTATAGTAAAATGTTAAACAAATGAGACACCTTTTATTTATAGCATTTGCTGCAATTTTCTTTATTTCCTGCAATAAAAATATTGAATCTGAAAATTCTGAATCGGCTTATACCAAGAAAATAAAATTGGGTTTAAAAGAGAATTTAAACAAAAATGATTTGGAAAGCCTGGATCTTGCTAAGTCAATAATTACTAAAGCTGGCGATGGAAAAATTTTTCTTAGAATTCCTATAAAAGAAAAGGAAATTTCTAAAGATTTTGTCCTTATACAAACGGATGCTTCAGGACTAATATTAAAAGGACTTATGATTAATCTCAATAAAGATACTTCAGTAAAGGGGAAGGAGTATCAGTATAATGGTGTTATAAAAATAACTTCTTTAAACAGAAGTTCAACAAGTACCTCTCAAATTGTTAATGGATATATTACTTCCCTACATCCAAACAATACACAGCAGAAAGGTTTAAATGAAGCAGAAATGTTACCAGAAGTTACGGTTACCTGTTATATATCAGGTGGGGGAATGTCATATTCTGATTATATATTCTTAGGCGGTCTTTTTGGAAGTAATGATGGTAATTCAGGCTATTATAGTCCAATAAATTATTCAGGGGGCGGAGGAGGAGCAGGGGGTGATGGAGGAGGCGGTGATACCGGCGATGAAAAAGAAGAGTATTTAGCCGACAAAACAATTCTAATTGATTATGAATCGCCGAATAATCCAACAATTGATTTACAAAAAATACTTAAATGTTTTGCAAATATTCCTGACTATGGGTCAACTTGTTCTATCGAAATTCTTGTTGATATTCCGGTTGATGAAGATCCAAACCTGTTGTTTAATTTTAAACAAGGTTCAGTAGGCCATACCTTTTTAGAAATTACAAAAACCAATGGAGGTCAATCAGTAACGCAATACATAGGTTTTTATCCCACCAATACCTGGAAGATGTTATTAACTGAACCTGCAGAAGGTAAATTTGTTGATAACGGGGAACATGAATACAATGCAGGCCTCAAAATGAATATAACTCCTGAACAACTTAATAATACATTAAATTACTTAAACAATTCAACTCAATATCTATATGATATAGATGATTACAATTGCACTGACCTTGCATTAGAAGTTTTCAACCAGTCACGAATAGGGAACCTATTGAAATTCAAAAATTTCAGATACCGGGTGGCAGAAATGAAAATACAAGTACTCCAGGGGCTTTATATAACAGGTTGAACGTAATGAAGAATACAGGTATTGAAAGTGGAAATATAAATATTCCCGGAGCAAAGAGTTTTGTTGGAGATAGTTCTGGTCCTTGTAATTAAACTAAAATTATTATGAAAGTAATTAAAATATTAACTCATCCTTATACAGTAATAATAAGCTTTTTTATCATATTAATCAACGGTGAAGGTTGGGGAGGTTTTTTCCTTTTATATTTATTATTTGGATTACCTTATGCAGCTATTCATTCTCTTCTCGCACTTATGGGTATTGGTTTATTACTTTTTTCCAATCAAAAATACAAGAGGAAAAAAGAATATATGATAGAAGGTTTAATGGAAATCTTAGGGGTATTGTTACTATTGCTTTCCTTGTTTCTTTTTTTCTACAATGATAAACAGCATTATAACTATGGAACTTTTTATCAGTTAGTTCCTGTAATCACCTTAATTCTATTTTCAATAATTGCATTAACATCAATAGTTGTAAATGTTATGGCTATTTTTAGAATTTCAACTAAAAACAGTATTCATAATATTAATATGTAAAAATAAATCTACTTCTTTCAATAAAAGTTCAAAACTATCAGTACGATTGAAGCAACTATCAAAAAATATTGTTAGAATTATTGGATTACCAACCGGAATTACTGATCACTCCCTTTTTTATTTCTGCTACATTGATTCTTATTGTTTAAATTATAATTAAACTTTAAATTCTAAGTACATGACAAAACATTTATAAAAGTAACAAGTTGATCAAAACGTACCAATAAAGCGTTGGTAATAAACTTCAAGCCATATTTAAAGAAGCTATGAGCTTTTCTTTTATGTTTCTTGA